>Ga0222716_10000435_pt1 | contig 35763 bp, 23 predicted proteins | sample C33_13DmetaG_FD_165044 | JGI IMG/M metagenome (GOLD analysis project Ga0222716, IMG submission 165044) | Estuarine water microbial communities from San Francisco Bay, California, United States - C33_13D | ecosystem: Environmental > Aquatic > Marine > Unclassified | place: USA: California... | reverse complement strand
AGAAAAGACTTCTTTGCGATAAAAAAGGTGATGGTGCCGTTGGCGAACCACCACCACCACCACCACTGACGTCGTAATCTGTTCGGTTCGTGCTATCCTCATCGCTCGAGGAGACGACGACGTTGTGCGATACGCCGTGGTGTCGATGGTGCGTGCGAAACTTAAACGTCGCCAAAGTTGGAACGAATCGATCCATCTCTTTCGAGTCGTTGTTGTTGTTTACATCAGAAAATAAGTCGTATATGCCATCTTTCGGTGGTCCATTCACGTCAATCTTCCAACTCGCGCGCGTATTTACCATCCACCTCCTCGTTCCGTCTTTCGCGTAACACGTCAACTCGCCCCGGGAGTTTAAAAACACCGCGTCTTTCGTCGCGCGACGGAAAGACCTGTCTCGTTCGCTCTTATCGTCTCTGCGCACAATAATTGGCGTCAACACGTCCACGTCGTCTTTATTTTTGTTTCTCAAGTAAAAATCGCCCGAATTTTGTTGTTTCTTGTTGCTCTTCGCTCGTTGTCTCGGCGTGCTCTTCATGGAACTTTTCCTCGTCGGTTTACAAATGGACCCTTCGAAGACGGTTTGGACATCTGGTGCGCCCGAGGTGACCGAGGCCCAACAACCGGGCGAGAAGTTGTCCATTGCGACGTCTGCGATGTGCGCGCGATGACCTCGAGCGTCTAAATGGTCGATGGCCCCGTCGCCGTTGATATCCGCGTGGTACCCGGGATGTTGCAACGCCAGCTGACAAATCAACTCTCCTGTGAACGCGTCGAGAACTTCGACGCCGTCGCGATGGTGCGCGATGATTGCGTTCTTGATGTTGTTGTTCGAAGACGACATCATGTGTTGGTGATGAAACCGGCGGTTGTGATAATCTAACTTTTCGCGTTCGTCGTCGCGGTGGTGCACCGCGCTCTTGCCGAGGTTCAAATAAGAAAAGCCTCGGGAAAGTAAACTGGAGAAATCGTTCGTTTTATCCGCCACCGCGAAATTCGGGTCGCGAGATGCGGCTTTCAAGTTGGTCGTCGCGGCAGATGTCGCGAGCGGACCCGGGTCTCGTCCACCGCGCGCTCTTTTTTTACGACCGCCGAACGAGGAGGACGTTTGCTTTTGACTCTTGCTAAACGGCGCCGAGCGCATTCGCGTATCCTCCGCGTCTCTCCACGCGTGAGGGAGGGCCTCGGCTAACGCAGACTCTCTGTACGATCTACAAATTCCATCCGTTTTCGATTTATGCTCTTCTATTTTCGTCAAGTGCGAATCCAATCGAACTTCGTGCGCCGGCGTGGTGGTTCGTAAAAGTTCCGCCGGATCGGCGACGAAATCTGAGGCGACGCGACGCCAGACGAGTTCACCACTTCTCGCGTTAAATGCGAGATATACAAAAGCCCCGTTTTGGGAGGCAAACGTATCGTTGTCGTCTTCAATGATATCTTCAACGCCTTCCTCTTTGAATTCGATCGTTTCGTCTCGTCTACCGCCTCGATGCATTGAAAGCATCTCGTCGTCCTTCAATTCTCGTTCGTACGCTTCCATGCCTCGCTCGTAATCTTCTCCCTCTTCTCCTTCTTCGTTTTGATACTTCTCGTACTCCACGCGCCCACCGACGACGACTAACCCGTCCTCGTTCTCCCCTTTTGCAGAAACGACCGTCACGGCAATCTCTTCCACTCTCATTGAGTCTCCTCTTCCTCCTCTTCCTCCTAGATGATGACGATGATGCGCTTTACCGCTAAACAGCGCGTCCCTCGCCGACCGCTCCCACTTCTTCTTCGCGTTGTGATCAAACGTCATCACTTGCAACTCTTCCGTCACCGCCACAAATATCGCTTTCCGTTTAATCATCACAACCGTTTTACGTCGTTGTTTACTCCCTATCCCATTCCCACTCCTCCTCCTCTTCGTCTCGCCTCTTCGTCTCGCCTCCGGTCTCCCCGCCGCGAGCGCGATAACGCGCTTCCCTCCGTGCTCTTCTCTCATCCGATGCGTCTTACTCTTCTCGTTCGTTTCTCGTAAATCGACCATTTTTAGAAGTCTCAAGGTGTTCTCGTTCCCTACATCTTCATCTTCGTGCATTCCGTTGTTCTTTGTCTTCCGTCCTTTTCCTCCTCTGCTGCTTCCGTCGTAAATTCCAATCGCGTTGCTTTTATCGAACGCGATCAAGGTTTCTTGCCGTCCGTCTCCGTTTAAGTCGAAGAAAAGCACCGGTAAGCGCGGTTTTGGTGGAGACAACGAAGAAGAATCATCGGTCACAATCTCCCATTGCTTCACGAACGACGTCCCGTTGAACGACCCCGCGCTGTTACTATTGCTGTTGAAAAAAAGACAACGAAGCGACGCGACGCAAAAAAGAGAGAGGACGAGGACATCTCTCGTTCTCAGCGCAGACGATATTGACTTTTGTCTCTTTCCTTCTTTTCTTCCCATCCTCTCTCTCTCTCTCTCTCTCTCTCTGACTCTGTGGACTTCTGTGGACTCTTCTGTGGACTATCCAAAGTGGTTTGTAAGGCACGTTGTTGAATATTTAGGGTGTTAAACCCTACCTTGGCTGCCGAGGCATGTCTTCTCTCCGACGGGATCGAATCGTGTCGACACATCAGTAAACGCGCGCGAAACGCGACGCGCAGAGAGAGAGAGAGAGCGCACTGAGAGAGACGAGAGACAGAACGCAATGGCAGCGGCAGCTTCGAGCAGACGACGGACGACTCGTTCGAGGTCCAAGAGCCAGTCGCCGATTCCAACACTTCCCGAGGAGGATGAATTAAAGGACGACGGGGGAGACGACAAAGCGGCGACCAACGAAGGAAAAAAGGAGAAGAAAAAGAGCAGCGGTTTGAAGAACAACAACGGCAAGAAAAGAGAGAGCGCGGAAGGAGGAAACGAAGGAGGAAAAGGAGGAGGAAAAGAATCGCGGGAGAACAACGAGGAGGAGAACAACAACAACAACAATAAGAAAGCGAAGAAAGAGGAGAAAGAGGGTGATGAAGAAGAGGCAGAGGAAGACCCGCTGCTGTCCGGAGGAGGCGGTGGGAGCCGACGAGCGAAAGTAGATTACGCGGCCGTCGCGGCGGCGGCGACTGGGGGCGGCGGCGGCGGCGGCGGCTTCGTGATGAAGAAGAGAACGACGACAACCGAGGAACCGACGACGACGACGCCGACGCCGGCTACGAACGATGCCGCGGAAGAGAGGCAGGTAACGAATGTGCCGCCGCCACCTTCAAGTGCCACGACTGCGAATGCCACCGCTGGTGGTGGTGTTCCAGATCAAGCGTCGGTGAACGCGATGGTGGCGCAGGCGCAGGCGAAAGCGGCGGAGTTGGCGGCGATGGCGATGCGAGCAGCAGGAAGTGGTGGTGGTGGTGGTGGTGGTGTCGGTGTTGGTGGTGGAGGAGATGCAGTTGGTGGTGGTGGTGGTGGAGCCAGAGGATCTGCCGCTGGAGCAAACGCGGCGCCCTTGAAAGTGGAATTTCGTAAATTCGACGCGTCTCAGCAAACGTTCGTGCCTCCGGGCGAAGCGCAGAATAACTCTTCCAATCGGTTCGGAACTGGACCTTCCGATAACGTTTACGAAGAAACTCGAACGGTGAAATTGGACTGCCCGCAGTCTTTAGTCGGTAAAATCATCGGTAAAGGTGGGGAAACTATTAAAGGGTTAGCATCGACAACTGGCGCGAAAGTTATCATCGACCAGATGTCCATGGCGGACGGCGAACCGAGGAAGATTGTCATCACCGGAACGAATACGCAAATTGAAAAAGTATCAAAAATGTGCGAAGATATCATGAATGGACCACACGGGACGGTCTCCGCGGTCCAAGCCGCGCAACCCGGGGCAATTGTCGTAAACGTAGAGTGTCCAAAAGAGTGCGTCGGAAGAGTCATCGGTCGAGGCGGAGAAACGATTAAAGGCATTCAGTTAGCTACCGGCGCTCGAGCGCAAATCGACCAGACGTGTACGCCATGTTTGGTCATTATTTCTGGCGACCCGCAATACGTAAACGTGTGTCAACAAGTCGTCGTAGAAATCATCAACGGAGGTTCCGTCGCGCAATTTAACGACCTCGCTCGACAACAAATGATGGGCGGCGGTGGAATGATGATGATGGGCGGCGGTGGCGGAGGTCAATCGCAGCAGCAACAGCAGTTGTACCAGCAACAACAATACGCCATGCAACAAGCGATGATTGCGCAGCAACAACAGTACTATCAACAACAACAACAGCAGCAGCAACAACAACAACAACAGGCACAACCGATTCCTTTGCGCAAAGTTGGAGACTGGCAAGAGTTGGACGACGGTTCCGGGCGGATATATTATTATTCCTCGGCGACCGGAACATCCACCTGGGACAAACCCGACGGCTTTTAGAGAGAGAGAGAGTTGAAGAGAGAGAGAGAGTTGAAGAGAGAGAGAGAGAGAGAATATAAATTTACCATCGCACAACAACACATTAGTCAACATTTTATAGAGGTAAACAAAACACACAATAATACAACACAACTACGATACACAAAAGCTATTCTAACTCAACGCTCCTCACGCACGAACACCTCCACCCTTTCCGGAAGCATCTTCTCGTCGCACTCCACCTCCCCTCGCTCGCACTCGATCGGCGCCGGCGACGACAAATCCACCACGCCCCTATGCGTGGTCAACACCAAACCCAGCGCGTACGCAAACACAGTGGCGAAGAGCAACGCTTTACTCAACATCGATTGAACTCCCGCGTATTTCTGCTCGTTTTCTGTCTCCTCCTCGAAGCGCGTTCGGGCAAAATCGCCCAGAATCTCTCTCGCCTCTCTTCGAGGACTCTTTGAATCGTCTGAATCGTCATCCGATGACATCTTCTTCTTCTTCGGATACAAAGCATCTATTTTCTCTTGATTTTCTCTCACGACTTTTCTCTCCTCTAATTCCATTCCTTTTTTCCACACGTATATCATCTTCTTCTCGTTATCTTCTCTATTTTCGTCCTCGTTTTCATCATCTAAATCTCCTTCTTTTCCCTCTCGCGGTCTGTTTCGTCCAATCTCTTCCATGGTTTCCTTCGCATCCTCCGGGTTTGAATCATTCATGATGAAATCGGGGAAAAAATTCGGTATCGAGTATCTCAAAATCTCTTTCTCTTTCACGGTCACTTTCACCTCCCTTTTCCTTTTCCTTCGAGCGTTTTTGTCGTTCTCGTTCTCCGAGGAGGAGGAACACCGCGGACGCGCCCGGAAACGATGGAGAAAAGCGCGGTGGTGAGAGCAACAGCGCATGTGGTATTCTGTGTTTAGATATGAATTTCCGCCATTTTATGACGCTTCTGACGAGACATTCACCCTCGTCGTCTTTCGTTTTCGACGTCAATTGGAGGAGGAAAAGGAACGGGAGGAAAAGGAACGACGCGGTCCACGCGTCGTCGTCTTTAGTCTCGTCGTTTACGTCATCAGCCGACGACCAAGAACATCGTCGTCATCATCAACGCGAGCAAAGAGGATTCCGGGGAAAGAATACAGTTACGACTGCTTTGAACGAGGTGGACGTGTTCGTGTTCATCGATTGCGATAACGTCCGGCCGAGATTTAGTGCGAGTGACGAGGAGGCAGCGGCGCAAAGGTTTTTGCACGCGTTCCATCGCGCGGCGAGTTGTTACGGCGACGTGGTCTCTCTTTCTTTATACGGGAACGAGAAGACTTTTGGAGAGGAAGTTCAAGGCGATGTAAAGCGAGGAGGAGAAGAAGACGAAGGAGAAGGAGAAGAAGGAGGATGGACGCGTGCGAGGACGAACGAGAGGAATACGAAGAAAAAGAGTTTAGGTGAAGCGTTGGAATCCGTTCGAATTTTAGGCTCGCGCGTCCGCGTCGTGCGAACGCAAAGTCGACGAAAACAAAGCGCGGATATTCGATGCGTGTCGGACGTGGTCGACGCGATGCGCAAAAGCGCTGATAATGAAACCACCACCACCACCGAAAAGCTTCGCCTCGCGTTTATCGTGTCGAAAGACGCCGGGTTGTTGAAAGAAGCGGCGTCTCCGTATGTTAGAAAAAGAGGGGACGTGGTTATCTGCGGCGACTTTATAAATAACGTAGGCATGAGGGAGATTGACTCTCACCCGATCGAGGACGCGTATCGCGAAGTGGTAGAGAAGAAGATTGGCTGGTCGAGCGGCGTGAAAATAAAAGGCAAACCAGGATCAGAAGCACTCGCGATAGGCTCGCGATTGGTGTCGTGGAAAGACGAGAGCGTGTGGTTTTACGCGAAAAGCGATGAGGACGTTGAAAAAAGAAGGAGAAAAAGCAACGCGCCGAGAAAGGCGGCGAGAAAACGGCGGGAGGACCCGTATTTATTCATGATTCCTGGACCTTCGTCGAGTGAAAAAGAAATGGAAGAGAAAGAGAAGGACGAACGGTTTTATCAAAACTGCGTTCGATACCTTCCCTCGTCAATCCAAACTGAAATGCGCGACATCATCGACGCGTATTGCCGTCGTCGTCGTCGAAACGTCGATACCGCCGCTAACGAAAACAACAACACCGTTTTCCTCTCCAAACTCTTACGACGAGAAGCGAAAAGAAAACTTCTCCCGGTTCGCTCCAACGCCTGTTTCGCGTCCGCGTCCGACGTTCTCGTGTACTTCGACGCCGGTCCGAAGTTAGGCGCGGTGTTCGGTAAGTGGCTCGAAAACGGCGACTTGGAGATGTTATGGTGGTAAACTAGAATTTAATTGAGTAAAGAGTCTCATAAGGAAAAAATTCGTCACTTCAGAAGCAAAAATGTTCGCGTCTTCTCTCGCCCAGTTTTCGTCTTCGCTTCATCTCCGGCGCACGTCTTCGTCTTTGTCGTCGTCGTCTTCGTCAAAAGTCGGTCTCGTTTTTGCCGCGAATAACAGCAACGACGACGTTAATAAAGACAACAACACCTCCGACGATGAATCGATTGCCGCCATCGAGCGTCGCTTAAAGAACTCCAAGAACAAAGTCAAACTGACCAGTAAAGAGAAGCAAGAGCGAGATTCTGGGTTTCCGAAGACGAACGATGCGAAGAAAGGTCGTCCGGCGACGTTGTTCGACGATTTAGGGATGAAACGATCGTTCCCCACACCCGGGGCGAACGGGATGTTGAGCATGTGGGAGGGAGATCCGGAGAATTGGGAGAAGATGGAACCTTTGAAAAAACTGTGGGTGGTGTGGTCGGGGGAGAAAGGATGGATGTATTGGATGAACCAAGGGAGCTTATACGGCGCGGCGTTTATCGCGTTCTTGTGGGTGTGTTTCAGATTCATCGGGCCGATTTTGGGATTGTACGAATTGAAGTAAAACTTTTACGAAAGCCGTTATTCGTCGTCGTCGCTCCTATTACTACTCCTACTTCTACTCCTCCTACTCCTACCGCTATCATCATCGCTGCTACTACGACTACTACTACCACTTCTTTGTCTGTTTGTGTTTGTGTTCTCTTCTTCTTCTTTTCCCTCCTCTGAGCTTCGTAAACATCGCTCTTCTCGTTTACACAAATCTTTGAACTCTTTCGTCAATTTTAAGTACTCTTTCCTCTTCTCGATGTGCTCGCGTTGGTCTTCCGCTAACAACTCTTCCGCGCGTTTTTCGTTCATTTTTTTCCTCTCCGCGTTGTCGGCAGTTTTCGAAACCGCGGAGGAGATGTCTCGCAACGAGTCTCGCAAGCTTTCCTTCCCGATTTTCGTGTCCAATAAGTGGAGCTGTTCTTTGACGGAAGTTAAGAGACTGATTTCCTTCGCCGCGTGTTCGCTTCGTTTCGCCAGGGAATTGTACAACGCGAATTGTCTTTTCGTTTCGCGAAGTTTACGCGTGACGGCGTTTTTGAGCTCTCGGAATCTCGTTTCGTACTGCGCGAGCTCGGCAGAGTGCGGGACGTCGTCTAACCGTCTCGATAAGATGGCGTTTTTTTTGCTCCGTTTCGCGAGTTCGTTGACGCGCTTGTCGCGTTTTTCCTTTTCTTTCGCGTATTGCGCGGACGTTTCCGCGATTTTAGCGAGTTCGCCGGTCTGTTCGCGCTCTTCTTCGATGGATGTCACCTTCGCTTTCAAAACTTTCAATTCCTTCTTGCACGTCTTACGAAACAACGCCTCTTCTTTCTTCAGCGAGGCTCTGCGTCTGGCCATGTTCGCCAACGCGTCCACGAGTTGCTTTTGCGCCGGGTCCGTGACGCTCTTTTCGAGTTCTACTCTTTTTGCAATTACTGTTTCGTTCTCTTTCCTTGCGTTTTCGTACGCGTCCTTCGCTCGTTTTGTTTCCAATTCCGCCTCGTCCATTTCTTCTCTCTTCGAGTCCAATTTGCGCTTTTCCGCCTCCAACCGTCTCGCGACGGCGCGCGTGGAGCGTTCAATGCGCAGTATTTTCCCAGCCGCACCAGATAACCCGGCGAAAGACGTCGACGCACCACCACCACTACCACCATCTGAAGTATCAAAGTCGTCGCCGAACGCATTCATCGCTTTCGCAATCTCCCATCCTTTCATCTTCACCAACAACTCGGCCACCGAGTTCGAGGACACGTTGCTGGCGTTTTCATCGTTTTCATCGTTCTTCACCAAATATTCCGAAAGCATACGTTTCAACTTGGCCTCTTCGCGTTGGGCAAGTTCCTCCTCGCTTAACACCGCATCTTCTTCCTCTGCTGTCATCGTCGTCGAACCTCCGTCCTTCTCCTCGCCTCTGTTTTTCGCCGCGGCCCTCGCCATCATCGACGACCCTCCTCCTCGAGCGTCGTACAACCTACTCTTCCCGTTCACGCGATGACCAAACTCCATGAGGCACCCGTTCCTAATCTTCTCCTCCCCTTCTCGCTCTAAATCTCTGTTCGCGTTCGATTCCGCGGCTCTCCTAAACGTCCTCGTGTTGTTCTTCGTAACGCACTCGCGTAAGAACAAACTCTGCAATCGAGACCGCCTAATCCGCCCAGATTGACGACGCGTTTTGCCAAATAGACTACCACCACCACCGCGTTCCCATTCTCCCTCTTTGTCTTCTTTAACTACTACTTTTTCTCCCGCGAGTACCATCGCTCGTTTCGTCAGCCATTGCACCACCGGGAACACTTTCTCCGAATCCAACCCGCAAATCTGGTGCGCTCTCAGAGGTAAAGGGCACCCGAGTTCACCGATCCCTCGTTCCACCTCTTCGCAGAGTTTCAGTTTTTCTCCCATCGTCATCGTTTTCTCCTCCTCTTTTCCTCGCTTACTCTTCTTGATCTTCACGCCGACGTCCCATCGACACCGTTGCAAGAGGAAAACGAATCCAAACAAGAGATGGTCAAAGCGAGTGTTTTTCTTCGCACTGTGACTCTCACTGGTCCACTGAAAGTGCGAACCGACGGAGAGCAAGTCGAAGACGTCCTCGAGCGTCCGCTCTTCTCGGTCTTCTTCCAACGCGTTCTCCTTCATGTCTTTAATGACGTTGAAAATTCTGAAGCCAATTCGCCATTTTTACGCGCGCGCGAATACACAAATGCGCGAAGAGAATACTCCTAAAGAAGGAGAGGAAACCCTCCACTTCTCCTCTCTCGCGCACCGAAAAGTATTCGCACACATTCGTAAGCACCCGAATTCGGACGTTTCCGGAGCTTTACTCGTTCGCGAGGACGACAAAGACAACGCGTTTATTGAAGATGCAATCCCGCTGTTCCACTCCGAGTCGGGAAACGTTTCCGTCTTGAATGAAATCGCGCTGACGCATATCCAGAAGTACGCGAATACGAGTCACCCAATTGGTACAATGCGCGTGGGAGGGTTATATTTCGCGAACGGGAATTTATGCGCGGGGGTGTTGCCAGATCGCGCGCAAGGATTGGCCGAAGCGGTTGGGGGTGGTGCAAGAAACGGAATTCGATGTGCAAGAAACGGAATTCGATGTGTCCTCCTCGAACCGACCGCGTTTGACGCGGAGACGAAGAACGTTTCCACGAGCAAGAGTAGTAGCCCGTTCAGGGTCTTCAAGTCGAACAACAACAACGCGAACAACGTGAACTTTGAATTGAAAGAGCAAGACAAAGGGACTGTCAAAGTCGTTCTCGCGCCGCCGCTCGACGACCTCGACGCCGCTTCGACGAATACGAATACGAAGGACGTCTGTGACTTTGACGACCATTTCGACGACGTCGGTAAAGACTGGAGGAACGCATCCTTTTCGTAGAGAGATATAGATATAGACTACCGCGCCGCGCTATAGATTTGTGTATATTTAGTTTATATATATAGTTTAGCTACTGTTTCTTATTATTATACTTTGTTCGCTATCTCGCTCTTTCCCTCCGGATGTGTTTTGCTCTTTCGATCAGAGACAATACACACTCGCGTTTCTTCTCCTTCTTCTCTCTCTAATGCTCCCCAGATTGTTGCGCTTTGAAATGTCTATATTCCGTCGGCCAAACGGTCACGTACGCCGTCGCGAACACCGCCCCCATCGCGTGGTACACCGGCGCAATCGATCCCGTTTGGATGTACTTTTCCCTATACTCTTTGGAATATCTCTGGAAATTCTCGATCGCGTTCTCTTTGGTGATTGTTTTTTTAAGGAACTCCGGGACCTCTTTCACTTTGAGAGAGCCGAGTTGACGGAAGAACGCGGACATTTTTCGTGGTGGTGATGGTGTTGTCTCTTTCGTGGGAAAGAGAGCGAGACAACGCGTCGGAGTTTTGAGGATCAGTTCTATTTGTGGGATTTTCGTTCAAAAAGAGTAAAGTATGTGTGTGTTCGAGTGACGCGTGCGCTCTCTTTAATTCTTATCTATGCGTAAGTAGTATCTAGTCGAGAGCGTTTTGCGTAAAATGCTCAAATCATCCTCACTTCTGTTTCTTCGCGGCTTCCTGTTTCTTTCTCTCTTTCCAACTCTGCGGACGAATTAAACTCGTCAGCGCTATCAACGCGACGGACAAGACGTGAATGAACCAATACATTCCATTCCACGCTCGGACGCTTTCCTTGAACTCGACCAAATGAAACGCCGGGGTCAAATAGAGCAAACCAAGGTGCGTCTGCGCTAAGCTAAACAGTTTCCAATATTTTACGAATCGTTCGGACATGTAGTCGCGTTGCCATTTGTACGTTTTGCGCGCGCAGTAAATGATCAACGCCGTCGAGGAGAAGAACATCCAGTACCCGGCACTGAGACCGTGCCAGATGCCGGAGACTAATTGCGTGAGAAGAAGTTCGACTAACCCAGCCTTTCGATTTTTATCACCGCTTCTGCGCACTCGGAATCGGTGGATGCGATCGTAGCAGTAATGTCGGAGCCAAATCCCGGTGCGAATGTTCCAATGCGCGGGAATTTCCGCAAACGTGTTTGCAAAATCCACACCAAACGGATGGACGTTCGTCATCGCATTCCACTCTTCCGGTCCTTCTCTGCCGGTGATTGATTTCTCCGCATTGATCCCGTTATACGCCAACCCGCACGCGGCGGCTGAAGCGTCCGCAAACATCCACACGAAATAGTACTTATACTTCCCCGCCGCGCCCGCTACGTACACCGTCTTCAACTTTTCCCACAACGACATCATCTCCCATTCGTTTCCGTTGGAAAACACCTCTTGCAAGCTCACGATGTTGGCCAAATATAAGTGCAAACCCAAACATATCATCGCGCCTATAAATCTTTGCATCGTCAACACCATCCAAGTTCTCGGCCATCCTCTCGCGTAGTGCGTCAACTTATTCCTCGGCGAGTTCGGGTCAAAAATACCTTCCTCTCTTAACCACATTCTAAACGTTTTAAACTCCAACGTCGGTCCGGAAACCAACGTGCACGGAAACATGCACCACGCCAAATACTCCAGCGTCTTTGGCGCTTCGGAGAGTTCGTGTTCTTTCATAAAAGACGATTTCTCCTCGTCTTTTAATTCGTAATCCTCGAAGTTCATCGCGCAACTCGTCGTCTTCAAACACAGCACCATCAACAACCCGGTGATGTCAATGTTCCCTCGTTTCCACTCGCCGCCGCTATCCGCGCTGTAGTGGATGTACACCAGGTACCCGAACGACCAGAGGAACGTTACAAACCCGACACCGATTCGTTTTCGTCTTTCGCTCTTGGTCTTCGAATCTCCCGCTTTCGTGCTGCTCGTGAGTTTAAGTAAACATAAACTCGGCAATGAAAGGTAAAACGCGTGCACGGTTGTCTTCCCGAACGTCATCAAGGAAATCATCGTTCCCGAGACGAGGCTTAACAGTGCTTTTCGTTGAAACTGAGATCCTTTTCTGTCTCCACCTTGAATCGTGCGAAACAGCACCCCGAGTGGTAATCCCGAGAACAACGCCACGGTGAAAAGAATCGTCCCGCGAGGTAATCCGGACCGTAAGGAAAGATGGTGGAGCACGTACAGGCGAAGTTTGACGATTTGTGAGACGTGCGCTTCGAGGAACTCGAGGATGTTCATCGAGATCATCATCAACGCATCGATCATCCTCCGAGCGAGGAGGGAATACTTAGTACTCTCCGGGGAAAGAAGTGAAGCCATTTGAGATACGTTTTATCCTCATTTTTCCCATCATCTCAGAACACGATACGATGCATCACCGGGCGACTTTGACGACGTCGTCTTCGACGTTCGCGAGGACAAGTAGCGGTAGCAGTAGTGGGAGGCGTTTGAGACGATCAATGCGTTCTTTTTTGGCGTTCTGTGACGGGGTAGAGGTACACCAAAAGGGAGTCTCAGGGGGGAAATTCGTATCTTTTCGAACGGGGAGACGGATGAATGCGAGCAACTTAAACGCCATCGGGAAAGGCACGAAGCGCATAACAACACACGCAAAACAAGAAAAAGACAAACTCGCTCGCGATACCATCGATTTATCGAAACGAAAAATCGGTCCCGGAAAAGAAGCGCCGGTGAAAGTCACGTTCCTCGGCGCGAACGATTCCTCAGTCACCGTGGATTGCCCCACGGATCAGTACGTGTTAGACGCCGCGCTCGAAGCCGGATTGGAACTTCCATTTACCTGTCGAGGAGGCATCTGCGGCGCGTGCGTGGCAAAATGCGTCTCCGGAGCAACCGACCAATCGGATATCACGGACTTAGAGTTCACTTTAGACGAGGATGAACAGAAGGAAGGGTTGACGTTGTTATGCATGGCGTACCCCGTGGGCGATTGCGTCATCGAGACGCAAAGCGATTGGGGCATGCGAGTGGGCGAGTGGAAAGGCGCGACTGGGGAGATTTTAGGACGAGACCCGACCAAGTTAATGGACGATGATCCGAATAGGATTGGTTTGTAATGGTTTATTAAATAACAACACGATGTGTAAATGCTACGTCTCGCTCTCGTACCCGCGCGTTCTGTCTCGTTTTGCCTTGAAAACGTCACAATTCGGCACTCGAATTCGCTCGCAAAAACACCAACACGTCACGCGACGCATGCAGAAAAAGCACTTTTTCTCGTCGTCGTCGTCGTAAAAGATGTGGCCCTCTCGAGGAGGCGGAGGAGGAGGAAATACGAACGCCCCGTACTCTCCGTTCGAGGATGATTCCAACGAGAAATCCTACGCCGCGAAGTTGTACACCAAGAAGAAGAAGAAGAAGAATTACACCAACAACGGTTTACTCTTTAACGGATATAATAACAACACGAACAACAACAACAACAACAACAACAGAAAAGGAGTGAAAATCATCGGCGGCGTGTTACTCCTGATGACGATTTTGAGAGTGTTTTGGTCGTCGCGTTTGAGTGCGACGAATACTACGAATAGGACGAGTGGTTTTAGGCACGTGGATAAATACGACAGAGAAGGGAACGCGAAGTCGATGATGGACGGCGGAAACGGCGTCGTCGTCGATGGGAATAACGAGTATTACGATGTGAACAACGATTCAGACGGGAAGAAGACAAAGAAGACAAAGAAGAATCTGTGGTCGCGAGCGACGAACGACGCTCCGCGCTCGTCTCGCGTATCTTCGCAAAAAGTAGCCGCGAATTTAGTCATCGATCATCTCGGTCGCGCGTTAGCGCCGATGATATCGAAATACGTGGATATAGATGAAGACGGCGCGGTGGACGCGAACGAGTTGGAACGATTCGCGGAGAGAGTCGGCGGGGTTGAAAATGTCGGGAAAGGGTTCACGAGCGCGGTTTTAGCGGCGTTGACGGCGACGTGGGGGGACGCGGAGAGCGGTGGACAGCATAATCGGCCGATTGAGAAAACGCCGTGCGCGTTGGAGTTTAATCGAGGGTTGAGTACTGGGGCGGAGTTAGAGGTGACTTCGGACGTGCAGTTTAAAGGGGTGAAGCCGTTTTGCGTCGAGGCGTGGGTGAAACCGAGCGACGCGGAAACCACTCGGAATGGGTTTCAAGGGTACGGTGGCGCGATATTCGCGAAGAAGATGAGCGACGAGATGCACCCAGACGACGACGAAACCGACGTGTTGTTAATGGACGAAGACCAGAAAAAAGGAGGGAAGAACGTCGGACGAGGCCAGTTTACGTTTGCGTTGGACGACGCCGGAGGTTTAACGTTTATGAGAGAAACCGGCTTGACGACCGCGTTACGATCGAAAAGACACTTGAAACCAAACTCCTACACGCACGTCGCCGCCTCTTACGGGTTTGGCGACGCGTCCATATTCATAAACGGCACGTTAGACGCGACGAGGAAAGAAGGCGCGATTTTACGCGGCGACGACGTGACGCCGCTCACGATTGGAATGTTGTTAGATAGAAAAGGCCGCTCGAGGTTAGGTTTCACCGGAACCATCCAAGAAGTCCGCCTGTGGAACCGACCGTGCGACAAAGAGTCCATGAAACGGTACTACGAGCGTCGATTAGTCGGATGGGAACCTGGACTCACCGCATATTGGCCCATGAACGATTGTTTCGGTAAAATTTTAGCGGAGAAGCGAGGCGAATACCGAGGACGCGTGACCGGCAGAGCCGCGTGGAGAAGAAACGGACACCATTTAATGACCGACGACGACATCGAACTGTGCAAACACCTCGCCAAAGGCGTCATCGATGAAAGCTTAGCCTGATTTTATTGAGAGAATAATGAGATTTTTGTTAGTATTACTTGACTACTTCTACTCTATTGCTACTAACTCCTTTGACACCTTTGATGAAAAAACAGGAATTTTAAAAAAGTTCTCTTAAAATACCTAGTTCTAAACCCTAATTCAATTACCCCTACTTCTCCTTCATAATACGACGTGTCTATTCACCGCGACATACTCGCCGCGCATACGCGATGACGATGTCAATGTGAACAACAAAACGGCAACGACAGGTTGCTCCGTCCTCTCTCTTCAAGAGAGAAGAACAAGTGGGTGCCTATTAACCCTAAACCATGTAAAATCCTCCTCTATCGTCCAACGTGCGACCGAATGGATTTACAACGACCAAAAAGTAACAACAAAAAAGAGCGAGAATAAAATAATAGTGTTATTATTAGTTTGCGCGCGACGCTCTACTGCAATAAACTCACGCGCGCACGCCGTAGTGTCACACACACACACGACGCGTTCAAACAACAACGCGTATTAGTATTACGAAGAAGGAAAGTCAATGGGCACGTATATATTTCAAGCCGAGGTGTTTCTCTCTCTCTGTGGTATGTGGATAAGAAGACTCGATGTCTTCTTCTCTCGCCGTGCACAGACACACGCGGGAGCGCGAGTAAGCGAAACGAGTCGGCGGGCGCGAAACGCCCTCTCGCACGAGCTACGCTACCCCACAAAATAAACGAGAGAGAGAGACGAAGAAACCGGGCAGCGATTGGATGCGAGATGTGCTTTTTTTTTTAAATATTACTCGTAGTACGCGCGCGATGAGCGCGTTTGTTTACGTTAACCAACTCGGATCGCCTTTAGGTATTATCCCGTACGGATTTAACGCGACGTGCGAGGTGAAATAATGCGTCTTAATGTCCCACATGTTGGTCGCTTTTCGAAACGCCGGCATCGCGTATAACCGTTTCACGTACGCGCTGATGTTCTTATACTCGCGAATGCATTTTTTGTTCGTTTTAAAGTACACGACGTACACCTCGTCGAATCGAACTAACGTTTGGAACACCCGAACGTCGATTTCGGTGACCTCGTCGTCGCTCACCAAAAACTTCATCTTCGAACGCTCGAGAACGCTTTCCAATCTCTCCAAACCTTCGTATAACTCTTCCACGGCTTCCTCGTACGCCTCTTGCGTCCGCGCGAACCCACACTTATAGACGCCGTTATTAATCGCGCGATACGTCCACTCGTTCATCTCGTCAATCTCTTTTCGCTTACTCTCCGGGTACAAATCTAACGTCGCGTTCTTCGCGAGCGGTTGAAACCGCGCGTTCAAATCTCGAATAATCTCGCTGCTCTCGTTGTTCACGATTCGCTTTTCAGTTTGATCGTACAAGATTGGTACCGTAAACGGACCTTTGTACGAATTGTCGTGCTCTTCGTAGAAATCTCGGATGGAATAAAACTCCGTCTTCTTCGTCTTCTTCGGGTCCTTCCTCGTGTGATGCTCTTGCACCTCGAATTTCGCGCTTTCAATCCCGGACAAATGTTGAATCCATCGACAGTTCTCGTTGGGAAAAACCCACCCGGCGTGTCCATCATCTTCATCCGTATCCTCCTCGTCGTCTTTTCCTCTTTTGCTTCTCGTTTTCTGCCACGTCGGGTGCACGATGTCCACCTCGATTCCATCCTCCAATCCTTTCAGATAGAGGACGGAAAGACATCGCGTCGCCCACGGGCAGGCGTAGGAAACGATGAGTTTGTATCGGTTTTTTTCCGAAACCCCGATATCTGAAACGCGGTCTCGGAAACTGGATTCGTTCCGCGCGAACCTGCCTTTCCGGTCGACGGCGGCGACTGCCGTGTGTCGTTCTCCGTCGTTGGTCATATTTGGTTGTGACGAACACGCTCGAAAGTTTTCCAATTCATTTCAACGAACGCTTCTTCATTCTCTTTCGCGCGCGAAAGAGAGAACGAGTGACGACTTCTGCGACAAAAACAACAACGACGCGATGATGACGCGCGCTGCACTTCTGAGGAGGATGACGACGACAAAAACGACCAACACCATCACGGCCGCGCGGTATTGTTGTTCATGTTTTCTCAACGCGAACACCCATCATCATCATCACGGGAACAACAGGAAACGAAGTAAAAGAGGACGACGAACACTCGCGTCGTTTACGTCGGATACCACGACTACGACGACTACGACGAATGCACCGTTGCGAATTGTAAGCTGGAACGTCAACGGATTACGCGGAACGATGAAAAAACACCCACACTTCGTGAAAGATTTATACGAGAAGACGAGATTTGACATCTTGTGCGTGCAAGAGACAAAGATGCAAGAAGGGAACGTAGGGGAAATGTTAGCGGTAATCGAGGACGACGAGGATGAAAATGATGATGATAAGGGACCAGGAGGCCTGCATCATAATCAAAACGATCAATTAGCGGCGTACTTTTCATGTTCAACAGCGAGGAAAGGGTACTCGGGCGTGGCCATGATCACTCGTCCAGATGTGAAGTTTACGTCAAAACCGCGCGAAGGGTTTCACCAACGCGCGTTAGACGAGGCGGATTTCGAAAAGACGGAGGAAAACTTGGAGGCGTTTCATTTGTTCAATCGAGAAGGGCGGGTGATGACGTGCGAGCTCGAGAAAGCGGTGATTATAAACACGTACGTTCCGAACAGCGGCGAAGGGTTGAAACGGTTGAGGGAAAGAATCGAGGTTTGGGAGCCGGCGATGAAAGCGCACGTCTCGTGTTTGAGGGAAGATATGATGAAAGAAGAAGAAGAGAAAGCGATCGTTTGGGTGGGGGATTTCAACGTCGCGCACGAGAAGCGCGATTTATGGGGAAATTGGACGCAAAACGAAACGAGCGCCGGGTTCACGCCGGAGGAACGCCTCGCGTTTTCAAACCAACTCAAAGACTTACGTTTAACCGACTCGTTCCGATATCGACACCCAACCGCGGACGACAAGTTCACGTATTGGTCATACAGAGCCAAAAGCCGAGAGCGAAATCGCGGCTGGCGCATCGATTACGCCTTGGTCAGCGACACTATGAAAGAAAATATCAAAGACGCGTTCATCGTCTCCGACTTTCTCGGAAGCGACCATTGTCCGTTAGGCGTTGAACTTCGCGTGTGATGATGAAAATTGACGACGCGCGTTCAATAGTATTCAATCGTCTGTGTCATCATCCCGTCTTCGTCGTTCGTTCGTTCGTTAAACGAAAGTTTCGCTCGAAAGCGATATAACGAGATGATACAGACTTAGCGTTATTATTTTGTATAGACTTATTTCATACGTAGCCTTCTTCGCGTAGAATACACGCAGTAGTCCTCCTTTACGCAAATTTGAATTTTCCTCACTTTTGTCTGTCGTTGAAACTCCTTTAACGCTCTCGTTTGTCTTCTTTTCTTTCTCGCTCTTCCTTTAAGAGAGCTACGAGGACGACCAAGAAGCGATGAGAAGCGATGATGACAACGAAAAGGACACCAACGCGTCGTTTTTGTCGGGAGAGACTTTGAAAACATCGACGACGACGACGCGGAGAGATGCGTTTTTACATCGTCGGAACAAAGAGCTGTTTGTGGTTGAATGCGCGCGACGTTTTGTGAACAACGCGAAATCGACGAGTCGTGCGAACAAAGATTCTACAAAAGACGACGACGATGCAAAGGTATCATCCATTTCGTCGTCGTCTCGAGGAGGCGGAGATGATGGCGACGACGACGATATCTTCTTCTTCGACGCGATGTATAGTTCTGTGCACGAATCGGTGCAAAGATTGCTCGAGAGCGAGACGAGAGTGCAAAGTTTGCGAAGGAAACATCATCAGAGCGCGAGTAGCAGCAGCAACGACGATACCAGCTTCAGCGGTGCGGCGTTCGCGTTGGAAACGACGACGCCACCTGTGAAAAAGAGAGGCGATGGGAAAAGGAGCATGCTTCCGCAAATCGACGACTGCGCGCAGTTTCCGAGCTTGAGTTCGTCGCCGGTTGTCGCGACGACGCCGTTGGCGAAGAAATTGGGCGGGATGAGTTTGAATGGCAGCAGTAATAACAACATAAACGGAGCGTTGCCGTCGCCGAGGAGAGTGACGCCGTCGCCCGTATCGAATGGTGGTCCCGGAAGTGTGGAACGAGCGGCTTCACCGCCGGTAGTTTCGCCTTCTTCTTCGCAACAGCAACAGCAACAGCAACAGCAACAACTTCCGAGGAGTCAAAGCGGCGGCGTCGTAGGTGCACCGAGACGGATTCAACCGTCTCTGCTCTCTGGTTCATCAAATTCGAGTAATAGCAATACTTTCACGAATAAACAGCTGTCGCCGGTGCAGCAGCAGCAGCAGCAACATCAACAACAACAGAAGCGGATTCAACCAACCGCTGCAAAAAGCAACAACAACAACAACAACATTAACAACGAAGCGTCAGTCGAAACTCCTGAATATATCTTGGACTTGGCAAAAGCGTACGCGTTTGCGCTCGAGTGGTTCCATAACGGTGATATTGAAAAGTCCATCGTAGATGTTCTCAAAATGCTCTCGATTTCTCCGGATGCGTTTCCGTTTGGCGTTAGTCCGGGCAAGGAAGCAGAAGAAGAGTTTGAAATTTTCCCATCCGGCGTGTTCGTTCGTAAATTTGCCGCGCTCGTTTTAGCCAACGCCGGGACGCTTCCGTTTTCTCTCGGTCCAACAGCACTGGAGGCATTATCTGAATCTGAAGCGGTAAAAGCGCACGTGCCAATGTTGGCGCAAGAGTGCGCAAACTTTCTCTCCGCGCTCGCAGCGTCTGCAACAACCGTAACAAAAATATACGACGACGCGACACCTTCGGCTTCATCGCGAAAAAGAAACAACAAACGCGGAGAAACAGATAATGGCAGAGGGGGAGCCGTCGGTACACGCGCAGATGTAAGTTCGGTTCGTAATCCAAGCAATAAATTTGGATTAGTGTCCAGAGCGAACGCGCACGCTCGCGAGAAATGGCGCGACCAACTCGTCGCTTTGCTCTCCCCGGATGCCAAATTCAACGCGTCTTCGTTCATGGCATCGACTGGTGCAACTGGCGCGCCGCCGTCTAAATATTATCACCAGAACGCCGCGAACGCGTTCGCGAGAAAGTGCAGAGAAGTTTTCGATTCGGCAAAATCTAAAGAAGACGCCAGATGGCTCGCGGATGTTTTCGTACGAAAAATGTTGAAAAGTGCCGGCGAAGGCGAAACTGAGGAAGATATCGGAGCCGCAGTGTCGGCGGCGAAACTATCGGCGTTGCGAGAGCGTTTGATGGGTGGAGGTGGAGTCAGTACTAGTGCTGGCGCGCAACATCAAAATCCTCAACGTCATAACAACACGCACGCGAATGGAAGAAGTAGTAGTAGTTTAGGCAGAGGTAGTAATAGTATTTTAGGCGGAGGTAGAGGAGTCCATCAAGGAAGAGGAGGAGGAGGAGCGGGTGGAAGAGGTGGAGGAAGAGGGAATCATCACGTTGCACCGACACCACTCGCTTTGCATCAGCAACAAAGTAACGAAACATCCTCATCGACGACGACGACGACGACGACTACGCAAGAATCATCGTTCGCGGCAATGTTTCAGCCAGCTTTTCGACCGTACGTGTGCGTATTGGAAACGGCAGATTCCGCTCGTTTCTCCGCCGCGGTGTCTCGGTCACTCGCGGATGCGCTCAAAGCGCTCGATAACAATTACGCCGCGTCCGTGCGTAAAGGCAAAGGAGAAGATGGAGTGAGCGAAGGAGGTGAAGAAGTGGACGATATTTTGCGTTCGTTCGGGGTGAACCCGAAAGATTTCACCGCTCGCGCTCTCGCGGCAAAGTGTTGCGGCAAATTTCTTGGTCTTTTACGATTTTGCTTAGACGGTTACTCTTCGATCGTCGCTTTCGACGGATTACCTACAATAGAACTTTGCGTGGAGAGCTTGCGCATTGCAACTGCCGAAAACGAGCTCATGCTCACTCTCCCGTGGGTATCGGAGTATGTGAAATTCACGCCGTGGGAAGACACGGAAGAAGCGACTTTAGTGTTTTCTTCGAAAGGCTTCGTCGATTTAACGTCATGGTTCCGTTCGGCTTCGAAAAGTGCAAAGCTGTGCATAGTTAATACTAGTAATGGAAGTAATGGTGCAACTGGTTCTGCGCCATCTCGGTCTCTTCGATCTGTCGAGGACGTTTCATTGATATCGGCGGTGAGCGTTCGCATGATTCGACATCTCGTTCGAGAAACGCTCCATTTCAAGGCGCCAACGACGACTGCGAAGTCGTTGGAGTACGCAAAGTTAGCTTCAACGTCGCAGTCGCATCCCGCGGGACCCGTGCCGAAAGCATTCCTCGCAAACGCTTTCGACAAAGTAAAAATTTCAGTGGAAGAGAATGACGTGCTCGCGGAGTGGGGGTCTAATTCCGCAGCGGGCGGACATGATTTTACGCCAAACGTCATCGACGATTCCTTGTTGCAAAAATTGATTGGCGTTGACGTCGAGAGATGCATCACGGCGTTGCGAAACGACGACGCGATATCAAATCGATGGAGCCAGGAAGAAATCGAATCCATTGAGAGTCAAATTAGTACGCATCAAGCGGCGGCAATTTTACCGTCGAAGCAAGAACAAGTACGCAAAGGAGAAGACGAAGGAGACCGACACCGGGTCGTTCCAGTTCCCGTTCGAAAGATTGCGCCCGTCTCGGCGACTGCACTTTCGTCTACTTCGCCTCCTACGAAGATTACATCCACAAAAATGGCGGCGCTCGAAACGAGTCCATCGTTGCCGTCCGTACCGTCCTCGTCGACGGCGAATCCAACTCGAAGTTTACAACGCGCGTTTCTCGCGGCGAATCCTCGACACAAAAATATCGTCGACTTTACCGTCGACGCCGCGGTATTAGCTTCGGTGGACCACGCGGTGCGACACGAAATACCAAACGCGTTGAAGTGCGTCTCGGAGACGCTCGATAACGCGTGCAGACTAGCTGCGACTGTTTCCGCGGCTGAACAGAAAAGATTATTTATGAATACGAATACGGAGCACATTACGCAGAAGAAGAAAATGGCCAAACCAACGCTGGAAGATGCGTGGAGTTCGGCATTTGAGACTGCAATTGAACGCGCGACGATGTTAGCTCTTCGAGAAATTGGAGGCGTCATCGAGAAAAGAGCTGCGGACGATGCGGCGAAAAGAGCCGGCGCGGCTGCAGCCGCGTTGTTACGCGAACCCTCGGACGACGATGACGGCGACGACAAGAATGATGGCAAGATGAAAAAGAAGTCGAGAGCGCCTCTGTCTCCGGAAGCCTCTGCATCTGCAGCTGTCGCCAGAGATGCTGCCAGACAATCCGCCACGGAACGCTCTAGGTTATCGGCACCGTTCGAGCTTCGCAAAGCCATCGTTGATGAGGCGTCGCGAAAATTGCGCGTGGCGCTGAAAAATCTCTCGAGCGACGAACGAGGAGAAGACGGGGAAGACGAGGAGGAAGAAGAAGAAAACAATTCGGTCGTTCAAAGAGAGAGGAAGAACACCAACCCCCCATCGGCGATGATTATCAGTACTAATGAAAAGGAGACATGCGACGAAAACGACGAAAACGACGAAAACTTAGTCGCCGACGTCCAATCAGCGGCTTTGAGCGCCATCGCGAGAGCTTTATCCGAAGCGCAAGGTTGGGCGCCAGGATCACTCTTGGCAGTATCGCGAGAACTTGCAAACGCTCGAAACCCAGGCGACGAAGTAGGTGCCAAGGAACTCGCGAGGATGTGCGAAAACTGTTCGAATTCAATTCGTTCCGTGTTGGCGTTGGATGAGAGTTGGAGAGACGCGCTGTTCGCGTCGCAGCAGCAACAAAAGCAAAACGCGGCGGCAGTCTTGTCTTCGTCGTCCGCTATGTCGCCATCAGACGCGGCACTCGGGCCGAACGCCTTATCGACTGCTGCGGCACTGCTCGCAAAACCGTCCGATGCGCCCGGAAAAGCGTTCAAGAAGAACGCAGAAGCTGGTCGACCGAGAGACACGTTGGCGAGAGCCTTGTGCGCGCTCGCTCGCGCTTCCATGGCGCTCTTCTTAGCGCCTCCGCAACCGGCGTTGATTAAGCCCGACCGACACGGTGGCGTCTCTCTTTCGAGCGCGTTAGTTTCTTCTGCGGCTGCGAGCAGTGGTGCAGATAACAACAGCTCGAACAGTAACGCCGCATCGGGTGGTAACACGGACGGTACGAAGCAAAATATCGGGTGGGGCGTCTCTCGCGACGGCGTGTGCGAATCCGTTCGTTTGGCCGTCTTGAACGCCTTCGCGCTGGCGTCTCCGATTTTGGAAACTTTGGACGCCTTCGCTCCACCCGACGCGATTAGCGTCTGGAACGAAGTCTGCGGCGAACTCCTCTTCCCGAAGAACTGGATTCCAGTCTTGAGAGTGTTCCCGCATTCGCCATTCGCGCAACTTCGAATCGAAACCATCGTCTGCGACGTGTTCGCTTCGGTTCCCGACGGCAAAGCCGCGACGCTCCGTTTAAAAAAGTTTCTCGAGACGCAGTTTGCTTTCTCTTCCAGCGAAGCGCCGCCTTCGGCACCTAATAAAACGACAATCAACGCCATGGGCACCTCCCTCCTCCTCCGCTTCCTCGTCAAACTTCTCGACGCTCGAATCGAACGATACCGAGAGGAAGAAGACAAAGAAGAAGAAGACAAAGAAGAAGAAGACAAAGAAGAAGAAGAAAAAAAGGCATCCTTCTCGAGAAAAAGGGACAAACTTCGACGACTCGAAGACGAACTGAAAGGTTGGGAGAAAATTCTCCCTTCGGCGCGCTTCGTCTCTCGAGACGGCCCGAACGCTCGCGCGCCTCATTTCGCGAGTAAGATCGAACGAAGGATTTTCGAGTTTTCGAAAATTATTCTTTCTTTGAAAGAGTGAGTCCTCCTCTTCTCCTTCTTCTCTGATGAAACCATCATTGTCATCGTCATCATCCTCAGCATCCTCTTTTGTCGATGAAAATGTTCGTTGAAATAAAAATGTGAGTAAAGGAGAAAAATCGCCTCAAAAAGGTGACGTGTCATATCTACTAACTAATCTTTACCACAAATATGTTTACCACGACTACTACTTCGACCACACCAATCACCACGCAAAAGAGGACGACTCGTGAGCGAAACAATCGCGCTGTCGTCGTGACGAAATCGTTTTGGAAGAAAGAAGCGCCGCCTCCTCCGCCTCCGCCTCCGGCAAAGAAGAAAGGATTGTTTGGGAATTTCCAAAAGCCATCGGGTGATGTTTCCCCGGCTCGAGGAAAGACCAACACCGTGAAAGACGTGGAATACGCGTACGAAGAGACCAAGACGGAAGCGTACGCGAGAATCCGGAAACAACGAGCTTTGAAAAAAGCCGAGTTCGAAGCGCGCGAGAAAGGCGGCTTCTCGCAAGCGCTGTTTAAAGTCACCAGAGCGTTAGATTTCCAAGAAGATATCGCAGCTGACAGAGGCTTGTTGAGCGCGGCCAAGAGGATGAGGAAAGGCGAGTCGATGTCGACGGAGCAATACGGCGCGTTACGCAGGAAGGTTGGAGGGACGAAAGGAGGGTTTTTTGGGGAGTCCGTGGACGTGAAAGGTGAATATACCGATAGCGGGTGGACGAAGCGAGACGAGGACACGACGACGAGCGAGGTTGCGTACGCGCCTTTGCTCGGATTAGTTCTCGCGGGCGTCGTGGCGACGCTCGTTTTGGTCGTGCAACAAGTGCCGTAGTAGGATGATGATGATGATGCTTTCCGTAGTGTTGTTGCGTGCTATTTATATCTGTACTAGTACTATCTATCTATCTTTCTTTTCATCTCTTAAAGTAGTGCTTTTTATATTCGTCCGAGTTGTACCAGTTCGCGACGCTGGCAACACCCTCTTCCAAAGAAATTTTGGCCTCGAAATCGAGAAGATCCTTCGCTTTGGTCACATCCGCGAACGTTCCGCCGACGTCGCCGGGTCTTCTCGGTTCGACGATGATTTTGATATCGTCGTCTGATTCAGACGATGTTTTCGACGATGCTTTAAGCTCCTCAGATGCGGCTTTTTGCACCGAACTCACGAGCCGTCTTAAAGTCACCGCTTCGCCTCTCGAAACGTTGACCGTTTCGCACGTCGACCCGTTTTCCCTCCACAGCGCTTTCTCAATCCCCGAACACACATCTGACACGTGACAGTAATCTCTCCAACTCTCGTCACCGTCGCCAAACATCGTCAGTTTCTTTTCGCGATTTTCATCGTCTAACAACGTTTGCATGAAGCGAGTAATCGCCATATCCGGTCGTCCGTAATTCCCAAAACAGGTGAATATTCTCGTTATCGTTATTTTCCTCTCAATCTCCGTAAACGCTCGCGCGTAACTCCTCACCACCGCCTCGGCTGCAATTTTTGAGAGCGCGTACGGACTTTGCGGCATAGACTTCCCGTCGTCGCCCATGATCCCTTCATCTTCTCTCGATGGTTTTTTTCTCTCAAAATTATCCCCATACGTCGCGCCACTACTCAAGAACACAAAGTTCGCTTCAGAGCGCTTCGCGAGTTCAATCATAATCGCCGTCGTTTCAACGTTCGCTCGAAACGCCAGGGAAGGGTCCTCGAGCGTATCTTTCACGCCCGAATACGCCGCGCAATGGATAATGCCATCGATCGTTTTAACTACGTTTGAATCATCCTCTGCATCAAAATCATTGTCCTTTGTCTTCTTCATCTTTCGCAACTCTCTTTCAATCATCGAAAGCTCAATTCCGAGCGAGATATCTCGATCGATGAATACAAACCTTCTCTTCCCAATGTGCACCAATCGATTCAAATTCGCTCTCTTATCTTCCTTTTTGTACGGACCTTTCTCCACGTCCAGAACGTCGATGCCAATAATAATCACGTTTTCGTGCACATCATCATCCTGGCTTCTGTTATTTCTTCTTTCGAGCAGATGAGAGACGAGATTGGACCCGATGAATCCTAAACATCCCGTTACCACAACAACTGTTTCCCCGAAATTCCTCTGCCCGGTCTCTTTCTCATCCTCGGAAGCAGCGAAAGCAAAAGCACTGAAGCGAGGACATCGTTCGCGTCTTTTTCTTTCCCCACGCGCGGAGGAGCGCTGAGTATCACCGCCGAAACGCAAAACACCCGGACTCAAAGGAATGCATTTGGAATGCATTTTAGGGGAAAAATTCGTCACTTCCCCTACTTTGCGCTTAATGTTATGAAGAGAATGACGACCAGAAATGGAAGACAAAGAAGGTATTTCTCGGTGATGGTGGTGCTCGTGGTGACGTGCCTTCTCTGTCGCGGAGAGTTGCTTCGAAACGAGGAGGAAAAGGAGGAGGAAAAGGTGGTAAACATCATCGGCGCGAAATCGTCGGCAACTCGTCGTTCCTTACTCGCGAGCAGCGCTTTGATGACATCCGGGAACGGAATAAACGACACGAATACCACTCGTTTTCCTTCGACCAAAAGAGTAAAACGAAGGCGGATGAGAGAATACGAAAACGACGACAACTACCGATGGGGCCCTGTTGTGAGAGAGCGCGATGATGAGAGAGATAAAGAAGGGAAATTGGAAGCTTTGAGGGAAGATATTCGCCTGGAGACGAAGAAGTTGGAAATCGCTCTGAAAGAAGAGCGAATACTGTTTTCCTCAAACGATGAAGAAACGTGGAGAAAACAAAAGGAAACGAACCAACGAGATGAACAAGAAGTGCAAGAACATGGAGGAGGTATTGAAAAGTGGCCACTTTTGAAACAACACGAGGAAATGTTCGAGAGGTTCTGCGGCGGCGAGGGAAGCGAGAGCGGCGCTGGATCGATGCGAGAGGCGATGGAAAAGTTACGGAAACAGGCGGAGTCGTACGACGAATCAGATTCAAACGGGAACTTGGTGATATTTGAGGCGTATAATCCATTCTGGAACGGGTTTGGGAATAACATGAGGCGATGGTTGAACTTATTTGTGGTGGCGTCCAGATTTGACTCGTTCGCTTCGTATTTCGATTTCGGCGCGTGCGGGATGGAGGAGTACGGGAGAAACGCGGAGAACGACGGCGTCGAAGGTAGAACGTTTTATCGACGCGGGAAAGATGGGCAATCTGCGTGTCAGTTTGACCCCGGGATGTTTTTCAAAGGCGACGGTTTCGATTGGCAGTGGACGCCGAAACGGGCGAAAGAAAATCCAGAACGGTTAAGTCTGGCGAGCGTGACGAGAAACGCGACGATTTTGTGCGAAGAAGACGTGAGCGACGACGTGAGAGATTGTAAATTGTACGACGATAAGGATTTGGACCATCGCCGAAGACTTTACGACAACGGTGACGACGCAACGTATGTGGTGAAACCGTTGGCGAGTTCTGGTCGAATGTCGAGAGAAGAGATTGATCGAGCGGAAGGCGCCGAGGCAAAAATTAAAGCCGCCAACGCCGATTGGCTCAGAGAGTGGTTCAAAGAGGAAGTCGCACGCGACGTGGATCGAAAAGGCGTTCGGGTGAAACTCACCATACACGACGTGTTTGTCATGCAACGCGAAGGAGAAGTACTTTTTAACGTCTATGGCATCGACGGGGACGAGCCTCCGCCAGATTTAGGCGACCCGGAGTTGCCGAAAGCGTGCTACAATCGACATTTTTTCCGACCTCGAGAACACGTAAAAGAGGCGATTGAGGAGGTGTTTGAGAAATCTTCTTCAAACGACGGCGGGGACATGCGAAAGTGGCGCTCGTGCGCGGCGATTCATTTAAGGACTGGGTTTGCCGATCACCAAGCGCAATGGGTGGCAAAGTATCGTATGCTCTCTGAAAACAAACGCAAGGAGTTGGAGGCAAAGTACCCGTGTCGTTCGACCGCCGGCGGGAGCGAGAGAACCGCCGAGCGATTCGTGGACGCTTTGGACGAAACCTTTCGCAAGTGCGAACCGGATTACTCAAACGAACGAATATGCACGCTATGGCACCAGAAAAATGAAATCACGAAACACGTGAATTTGGATATTGAAAACGAGAGCAACGTATTGAACGGGCGGCTGAAAACGTTCGATGTCGTTCAGGATTGTTGCGGCAGTTCCTTTCGCGAGCCGGACGTTGCGGATGCGATGGAACGTTGCGGGTTTGTTCCGGAAGGGATGTATCCAGAGTTGGAAGTGAAGAAGAAAAATGATGATTTTTCGTCAACCAGTCCAGTGAGAGCAGCGCTTACCTGCGCGTTGCGCGCGTCCAAATTTCACTTAGAGTCTCTCGTCGAGGAGGACAACGATTCAGACGACGACGAAGCGTTTGGCGTCTTCCTTTTAGGGGATTCGCCAACCTTCATCAAAGCCGTTCCAAAATTACCAAACATCGGTAAATATTTCGCGCATCAACAAGATCCAGACACCGTTGGCGTCACCATGGGAGATAGCGATTGTTCTGGAACCTCCTGCGTCGTTCGAAAAAAGGGCGAGAAACATTTGAGTTGGATGCGATCCGTCGTCGACGCCTACGTCGCGAGTTTATGCGAGGTGACCGTACAGCTTCCCGGGAGTAGTTTTGCCAACGGCGCTATTCACCAACTTCGCGCGCCTGGAAGAAACCGAACGTCGTCGGCTTTTCTGTGGAGTGGCGAAGTCGTCTTGGGACAGCACTTAGCGACCCGAGACGAAACGACGAACGAGATTGCGAGAGAGACAAAAATCGGGTACGACGGAAACCTCGAAAATTACGTCGCGCTCGGCGCCGCGCATTGTAAAACAATAGATTGAGATTTAGAGAGCTAATGAAAGTAGCGGTCAAATAGAGACATAACATAGCGCAAAAGTTAGATATATAATCATACAGATAGCAACAAGAACAACATAAAAAAAAACTTTCCTCCTAATCGATTGATTCCAAATCGCGATACGCAAACTCCCCCGCATTCTCTTCGTCCAACTCCTCGTCCTCGATTCTTCGATCCGGCAGACGCCCGATGGTAAAATCGTGTTCCATCCTTTTCGGCGGACGTTTCGTGCTTTTCACCATGTACATCTTCGCGTCGTCGTTTTCTTTACCTTTTCGACGAACGGCAACTAAAGGCATATCCATGGCTCGTTCCGCGAGAGATGATGGAGTCATCGCCAGCGGATTCGCTTCGTCTTCGTCGTCGTCTAAAACGAACGTTTTCAACGCCTCTTCCAATTTCAATCGGTCTTCCTCTCCGTCTTTGCTTCCTCCTCCTTTCTCGTCTAAAAAATACCTCGCGTTCTCCGGGTACGTCAAATACTTCTCCCCTTTCATCGTTTTCCCTCGCCTGTCTAACTCTTTAATGCGTTTCTGGAGGTCTTTACCTCCGATTAAATCCGCGACTTGATCTCCGCAATCGATTTCGGCGTAAATTTTTGCCAATGCGAGTTCGATGTCCTCCAACTCCCTTATGTGTTTATTCCGTTCCGAAACTTCGGTTTTATACCCGTGGTGTTTCGACGAAGACGTGGACGCGTACTCCTCGTAATCGACTTGCAAATGCGCGTACATCTTGGTCGTTTACGTCGTCGGTCAAAGTGATCAGAGAATTGGAGTTTCTTTTTGTGGCATTTTGAAAAAAAAGCGTTTTCGTATTTATTAGTACAAATTATACAATGTACATACTACGCGTAAGAAGAGTAACCTTTAATCTCTCTCTCTCTCTAATTTCCTCTCTACTTCCGCGACTGTTTCTACGATCCGTCTGGCTTTCAGTTCAACTTCCCCCCACTCTTCGAGCGGGTCGCTCAAACGCGTGATGGCGCCGCCGGCGCCGATTTTCATTTCGCCGTCTTTATACGTGACCGAACGAATGACCACGTTCGCGTCGAAGGCTTTGTTGCGACAGGACCAAAAGCCGACGCTCCCGGAGTACATCTCGCGGGGTTGTTCGTTTTCGAGTTCGTGTATGATTTGCGTGGTTCTGTATTTCGGCGCGCCAGTCATGGAGCCGGGAGGAAAGGCGAACTGAAACGCGCGAATGGGCGAAATCCTTTTGTCGTTGTCGTCGGCGTTGCCTTCTGCATGATTTTCACCAGAGGACGTCGACGGTAAAGTCCCGACCACCGTCGAGACGAGTTGGTGTACCGTTCGATAACTCTCAATCTTTAACAAACCCGGTACTTTCACCGTGCCCACCTCACACGCCAAGGACAAATCGTTTCGCAAGAGATCCACAATCATCAAATTTTCCGCGTTGTCCTTCACGGACGTTTGTAAATCGCGCGCAGCTTTGACGTCTTCTGCACACCCGAGCGGTTCCACGCGCGCGATGGTTCCTTTAATAGGTTTCGCTTCCAAATTGCCATTTTGGTCGCACCGTAAAAATCGTTCGGGCGAGGCGCAGCACACGTACATGTCCGAAAAATGCGCCTTCTCTTCGCCCGCGCCGTTTGAAAAGTCAAAAAAAGCCGCATACGGCGCTGGATTGCGTTCGCGCAAAGCGTAATACAACTCTCGATACAGGTGACGGGTTTGTTTGTATGCACCCACATCTCTGCGCGTTAACGCATTCGTCAGACAAACTTCGTACGTGTGTCCGTCTAAAATGCGTTCTTGCGACGTTTTAATTTTCTCCATGTACTCCTCTTTATCGTCGCGCCATTTGAATCCAATAGACTCTGCTAACTGCGTGCAGTTTTGAGTCACCACCGTCTTTTTCGGCATCTCGTCGGCGACGTGTTTCACTTTATTCAGAAGGCTCCGATTAATATCTAGAGTTGTGGTCGCGAGCCATTCCAACGCCTCGAAGAGATCCTCCGTTTCCGGTCCATCTTCGGTGAGCGTCATCGCGTACACCATCTTCTTCTCGTGGTCGACGACAACTGCTTGGTCTACGAAATATAACGCCGCTTTCACCATAGTATCACTATTACTCGACGATTCGTTTGCAAAGAAAATGGGCGAATCGCACTCCTCGCGCGTTTCGTACGACAGCGAACCAACGAAGCCGCACGCGAAAAGCAACGCCTTTGGTAGCCCTTTCACGCTTTCCCCATCCTTCACCGCGTTCACCTCGTCCACGATGCACGTGGCAAAATTCTCTTCGGAGACGTTAAATCTCTTCAACTCTTCGTCCATGTATTCTAGAATGCTGCCGTTTCCTCCGTGATGATTTCGTATCATCACGGAGGAAATCATCACGATTTCGTCTTGGTTATTCATGACGACCAGTTTGCCGTTCATTCGCGCTTCTACGCGTCGCCACAGAGGACCACCTTGGCACCCCATGACACTAAATCGCCCTCGCGGCGTGTCGTTGTCGCCGTTGCTGTCGTTAGTACCACTACTACCGTCTGCGGTAGCAGAATCCAGCCAAAATGCATTTTTCTTATCGCTAAATAACGTCCTGAACACATCTTCAGAGCGCGTGGGCGAATCGAGAAGCGAAACTTCTCGGGCGTGTAATCTGTACGCGCTTTTCTTCTGTTTCTTGTTACTACTTTTGTTGCTACTCTTCTTATCCTGTGTCTCCCTCGAAGCGTTTACGAGCTTCATCAAGACAGTCTTCCGTTCCTCGCTTATTGTTGTTGTTGTTTCATTCCCTTCTTCTTCCTCTTCCATCTCGCCTCTCTTCTCTTTCCAATAGGCGTCCGCGATGTCCATGAAATTCTTCACGATTGTTTTCCCGTGCGGCTCGGTACAAATAGACTCTGGGTGAAACTGAACGCCGTATTGCGGATACACCTTATGCCTCAGCGCCATCACCGTCCCTCCTTCCTCTCCTCCTCCTCCTCCTCCTCCGTTTTCTTTCTCGCTCTCGACGACATCCGCCCACGCCAACGCCACGAGCTCTTCTTCTCCTCTCACTTCCTTCTCCGCCTCCTTCCTTTTCCCAGGGAACAACGCCTCGAGCGAGTGATACCTCGTCGCGTTGAACACCCTCGGCACGCCCTTAAACAACAACCCTCCTCGACGACTTTCTTCTTTGTCTTCTTCTTCTTTAACTGTCACCTCGGACACTTCCCCGTGCTTCGGATGTCTCGCGCGGACGACATCCCACCCGTATCGAAACGCGATCGCTTGGAACCCAAAACAGACGCCAAATGTTGGCACTCCTCGAACGAGTTCGTCTTTTGCATTTAACAACGCATCCACGACGCCCGAATCGCAAATGCCGCTCGACGGCGTCCCCGGCCCCGGGGAGATGACGATTCGGTCGATTAAGTGCTCCTTCACGAGAAACCGAATATCTGAGACAGAAATGGCGTCGTTCCTTACCGTCAGAGGAAGAGAACTATTATCTTGACACTCGGCGATGACGTGCGCGAGAATGTTCGAGTACGAGTCGTAATTGTCGATGAGTAACGTCCGAGAGTGGTGCTGTTTGTCATCATCGAGACGAGAACAGTTGGCGGCTTTCCCGTCGTTGGGGAAGTCATCCGTTATGGTGTCGACGCTTTTAAAGCCGCTCATACCGTTTCACGAAGACAGATGATCCGCGCTCTGATTAGCACCGCCACTGCCCTCTCTCAAACTGTGTTTCGTGATGATTTTGCATCGTACACGCGCGATGCAGAGCCCGCGAAAGCGCACTCGTAGTAATGCGGTTTGTTGCTTTATCCAATCTTCAAAGTTTTTCCTCATTAGAGAGAACTCTCTTTACCTCTCTCTCTGAGTCGCGATACCGAAGCAATTCTCTCCTCCTTTTGCGCCTCCTCATCGTCTCGACGCGCACGACGAGGACACCCACCATTTACAGAGAACGCGCGTCGTCGTAAAAGTCCTCGCTTTTCTCCTCATCAGAACAGACACACCATGGGTGTTTCCCCAACTCCGACGAGTCAAAACGTCGGCGAAAAACTCATATGGATTGCCATCTATTCGCTCTGCTCGTCCTCCATGCTCGTGGTGAACAAACTCGCAGTCGCGGCGATCCCGTTACCGACGGTCGTTTCCGGCGCGCAGCTCGTGTCGAGCGCGATCGTGCCTCTTTTGATGCAACTGTGCGGGTACTCGGTGATTGGAAAAATGACCTACGCGAGGTCTCTCCCGTACGTGGTGTATACTTCCATGTTCGCCGCTGGGTTGTTTGCGAACATGAAAGCGTTACTGCTGACAAACGTCGGGGCGGTGATTGCGGCGAGGTGCTGTTTGCCTCTCATTGTTTCAGTGATTGAGTATTTCTTCATGGGGAGAAGTTGGCCGAATAAACGATCGATGGTTTCGCTGGTGCGTGTTTGGTGTTGGTGTTGTTCTTTCTCGCGCTCGATTTTTCTTCTCCTCAATCTTCTGTTCTTTCGGTCGTTGACACTCAGTTCTTCTCTGTTTCTTCTGAAACAACGTTATTACATTAATAGGGTGGCGTCGTCTTCTTCGCTTACTTGTACGTTTCCCAAGACTCCGGTATCGCCGTCGAAGGTTCCGAAGGGTTCGTCTGGCTCTTCATCTGGTGGATGCTTTTGGCGTTACAGATGACGTATGGAAAATGGATGACCAGCGCGATTGAGATGACCCAATGGGAGCGAGTGTTTTATACGAACGCGTTTGCGGTGCCTCCGAATATGTTGATTTGGTATTTTAGCGACGATTCGAGTCCGGCGAAAGCGCACGTGATGGACCGTTTGGACTCGTACCAGAAGAACATGTTGTTGTTGTCGTGCGTCATTGGGGTGTGTATTTCGTACAGTGGGTGGCGGTGTAGAACGGTAGTCACGGCGACGACGTTTACGTTAGTTGGGGTGGTGAATAAGATGGCCACGATTGCGTTTACGATGATTGTGTGGCCGAAAGAGACGACGTTTGCGAAAGTCGTCGTGTTGATTTTTTGCGTGTTGTTCGGTTTGTTGTATCAGGAGGCGCCGATGAAGGCGAGAAAGGAAGGGATGATAGAGGGAGGGAAAAGCGCGACGGAGAGTAACATCGTGAGCATCAGGTCACCTAGACACGTGCACGCAAAGTGATAGATTATATATTTGTTGTTGTACTTTTACTACTACTTTTTGCTTTTTTATCGCCGTTTTCTTCGGAGGCAAACACAGCTTTCCTCTCTCTGTCTCTGTCTCTGTCTCTCTCTCTGTGTGTGTGTGTATGTGCGTGTCTTTTATTAAAGCAAAGTAATCTTCTTCTTTCAACAACAAAACTTTATTATATTGTACTAAATGTCTTTTTTTTATTCCTCGGGCTGCGGATTTTGGCTCTCGTCCATATCGCTCGTCCAAAGCGTCAAGTTATCTCTCAACAATTGCATAATGAGCGTGGAATCCTTATAACTCTCCTCTCCTAACGTGTCCAATTCAGAAATGGCTTGATCAAACGCTTTTTTAGCCATTTGACACGCGCGTTCCGGCGCGTTTAAGATTTCGTAATAAAACACGGAAAAGTTCAACGCTAAACCGAGTCGAATCGGGTGCGTGCTCGCCAACTCGGCTTCCGCCGTCGCCTCCGCGGCTTTATATGCCAACAACGTTTGTTCCGCGGCTTCTTTTCGCTCCGCCCCACCTTTAAACTCCGCCAAATATCGCCAATAATCACCCTTCATTTTCTTATAAAACACCTTCGACTCTCCATCCGCGCACCCATCCTCCAAATGCTCTTTAATCAAATCCAATATCCTGCCGCAAATCGTCGTCAACTCTTCCTCCACGTTTGCTTTATAATCTCTTATTAACTTACACGTTTCCGAATTCGCGCCCGATTTACTCTCTTCTTTCGTTTCAATTGATGACATGATTCTCCACGACGCTCTTCGCGCGCCGATGACGTTTTTATACGCCACCGACAACAAGTTTCGCTCCTCCACGGAGAGTTGCTCGTTCGCTCCCGTTTTTGAGGCGACCTCGGACATGTACTCCATCATTTCATCGTATCTGTGTTAAAATATTTCCAAAGAAAGAGAGAGAGAGAGAGAGAGAGAGAGAGAAAATGCGTCAGCCTTTCGTGCTTTAAGCAAACGAGGAGAGAGAGAGAGAACAAGGAGAGGAATAAAAAATGTATCATCCCTCGCGAAACGCGCGAAAGAAGGTTTTGTGTTGGTTCACACGTGGCCTTTATTCATCGCCTTTTCGGCAGAAAAAAGAAAAAACTCTCTTTCCTCTCGCTTTTCGATCGCTTTGACAGACATCTCTCTCATCACCATCGGGTTGTTTCAATATTCCCTCTTCTTACGCGCGCGAGAACACAAAGCCGGCGCTTCCGAAAAAAAAACGCGCGCGAACGCGGTTTCGACACACGGAAAACGAGTTCTCTCGCGCGAAATTGCACTCGCGCGCGCCGCGTTCCGTTCGCGTTTCCCTCTTTTACTCTCAAAAACAAAATCAAACACACGCCAACTCCGCATCATCGGATGAAAAGTCGTTACGCGCGAGTTGACTTTTTGTCTCTCCGTAAAGAAAAAAAAAGATGAAAACGCGAAATCAAAATCGTCGCTCGAAATCCACCCTCAAAAACCAACGCGCGACGCGTAAAAGCGCACAAAAGACGTACCTCTCCGCTTGCTCGGCCAGTTTCGCCTTGAACACGAGATCGTCGCGTTCCATTTTGACTCTGTGTGATGCGTTTGTGTGTATATTTCGTTAAAGCGCGAACGATGTGATTTTAGTCTTTATATGAGCTGGAATCGAGCGAAAGTACAACTGAAGAGAGTTCGCGCAAAAAAAAGACAAAAAAACTTGTGTGTTTTCAAAGCAAAATTTTGAAGGAAAAAAAATTCAAAATCACTCTCGTCTCACTTTCTTTTGTTTTCAACACAAAAACAGACTCGTGTATACTACACAAAAGAGAAAAAGATGACGACAGAAGAGAAGACGAAAGAAGAAGAAGAAATCGTCCCGACGAAAACCGCAGGCAAAATCTTATTCTGCGGA
>Ga0222716_10000434_pt1 | contig 35768 bp, 21 predicted proteins | sample C33_13DmetaG_FD_165044 | JGI IMG/M metagenome (GOLD analysis project Ga0222716, IMG submission 165044) | Estuarine water microbial communities from San Francisco Bay, California, United States - C33_13D | ecosystem: Environmental > Aquatic > Marine > Unclassified | place: USA: California... | reverse complement strand
GAGTTCCTCTTCCTCTTCTTCATCCTCTTCCTCTTCTTCGGAGGGTTCAGTGAGGTCGACATGATCTTTCTTCGTCGAGGAACGACGGCGAAGTTGCAGCAGCACCAAAGCAGCAAGCCAACCAAAACCCATCACCCCGAGCGTCACAGGTTGGCTGACCGAGACGCCGAGAGGCAACGCCAGTCCATTTGGTGGAAGAGCCGGGCCTTCGATATTGATTTGAAGCGGCACGGATTCGTCACTTGTAATCACGCCCGCAGCAGATGATGTTGCTCGAACGGTAAGGTCTGCACTGCCTGTTCGGGCTGTATTCGAAATGATTGTGAGTTTGAAATCAATGCTCGAGCCAGCCGTCAGCGTGTAGTCGGTGGTCGCTTCTTGGTCGGAAAGACGCATCCATTCAAGCAACACCAGACCCATGTCTTTCCCGACTGCGTCCAGCGTTCCAGTAACTTCGGTATTGCCGAGGTTCTGTACTGTCAGGACCGTGGTGGTTGAACTGTCAACTCCAAGACTGATTGTTGCTTCATCAAAACTCAGTGCGACCAGTGTATTGGCTGGCCAATCAGCCTCAACGGTGTAGAGCACTGAATATTCCTCAGCAACATTGCTCCGCATGCTGCTCACGGCTCGGAAGGTGATGGCTTGTTGACCTGCTGGAGCATCGCTGGGAAGGGTACAGGACCATCCCAACGGGGAAGATGACAGGCCTGCTCCCAACGTGATGTTGGCATCAAGGCCACAATCAGCACCGACGGTTGAGATTGAAAGCGTGTCCTCAACATTGCCAGTATTGGTCAGGGTCACGGTCCCAGAAACAGTTTGTCCAGGGCGCGCTTCACCGTTCTCAACCAGCGCCGTGATGTTGGCACCGGCGGTGGCAGGTTGCACCGTGACGTCTAGAGAATCGGTATTGCTCGGGTTGGTACTCGAGGTCACTGAAAAGGTGTAAACGACTCCTTCAGCAGGCGCACCTGGAGAGGCCTCGATAACACTCAATTCAACGGTCTGCGAAGCACCTGCTGCAAGTGTCAAGGATGAATATGTGCGAGTAAATTCAAACCACGATGAACTTGAGACGGACGACCAATCGACAACAAATACTTCCGTCGCCGTTCCCAAATTGATCACTTCGACGCTCATGGTTTCTGTCGTCAAAGGATGAGCAAAGAGGTGGGATTGCAAACTCGTCACCAGTACGTCTTCTCTGTCCACCACAATGAGGTCAAGAAGGAGTGATTCTGAACGGCCCTGTTGGGCCACATGGAGTTCGATTTCAGTGGTGGAGGCCACTGCGCCTGTCTGAGCGGTAAAGGTGAGGTTCAGTACCTGAGAGTCACCATGTCCGAGGGAAACCGTTGTTTCTGACATCATGACCGACACATCTGCTGGGAGATTCAACAAGGATACAGAGAGCGATAGATTGCTCGTCCCCGTATTGGTGACGTTGACTTCCATCGTTTCGCTCTGGCCGGGTTGAATGAGCAAACGGTCTTCGGAACCACCCGAAACAGTGAATGACGCCACCTCAAGGAGATTGACTTTAACATCGAGGACCTCGGTATGACCACCGTAGGTCACCGAGAAGGTTTGTATGAGGAGGCCAGAAAGCGACACGTCACCTTCAGTATGAACCGTCCACGTACCTACATCACCTGGTCCAATGCTCACGCCGGAGGCCGTAACGAGGACGGTGTCGAGACCAAGACTTTCGTTCACGTCAAGGAAAAACAGGGCCTGATCACTGCCGTGATTGGACAGGCGTATCTCGTAATTTTTGCCCTCTGAAGGAACGATATCAACCGTGTTGATTGGCCCAGCAAGTGAAAAATTGACTGCTTCGTCAATTTCAACGATGAAATTCAATTCCTCAAGCACGGAACTTACACCGTTATCGTGAACTGTTGCAGTGAGGGTTAACGAGCACTGATCCGAACTGTCTGCTGATTCATGAACGTCGACCATGAAGGAAACATTGGTGACCCCACCAGGTGAGAGACCCTGCGTTTCAGCAGTCACGAGAGAGGCCGTGCACATGGACCCTGTAGAGGGAGAAGTGGTGACATCCCAACTCACATCCATGTTGGTATTGCCGGTATTGGTGACTTGAACGGCGCTTACCGTACTTCCACCGGGGAGGAAGGCATCTGCCTGTTGAAGGAACGCGAGGGAAAGTGCTGGCTCTGCCACAACCTCAATCACAATAATTGTGGAGGTCGTGATGTTGCCGTTGGTTGAACCCATTGTCAATCGATACCCGTAGAAATCAGGGTCTGCGTCAGCGGGTACTGTCACTGAAAGTGTGGCAATCTCACTGCTTCCTGCTGGCATTTGGCTCAGTTCATCATCCCCCCATTGAAGGTACCAGCCGTTTGGAATACTGGACCCCATTCCGAAGGCTGATGTCCCACTGACTTCCCAAGGGTAATAGGACATCCCTGCAGTTTGGTTGAAGACCGTGTCGTCGGCTGCCTCCTGAAGCGCGAGTTTGACGTTGGCACTCAAGGCGACGGTGTCGTTACTCCCGACACATGTCTCACCAGTGGTTGTTGAATGCATAACGCACGCAGAGAGGTAGGAGCCTGCCAACGATGGATGACTTCCGTCCGAGGTGTAGAGGTCGTAGAAGAGATTGCCTGACGCTGTCGGGTCATTGCCCGCTGCAACCACGTTGTCGTGAACGGTTTTGAACGCAAGGCCAACTGGAGCAATCCAAACCGTATTTCCTGCCGTCGAGATGTTTTCAGCATATCTCGTATACCCTTCAGCGAGCCGTTCTTGCATGTCGGTGAAGTTTTGATTGATGTTGTTGTACTGATGCCATTGGGAGCCAGATTCTCCACTTCGTCGGCCCCAGGTCATGAACAGGACCGTTTCAGAGCCCTCGGCTTCGATTTCGTTGCTGAGGGAAACGGAGGCATTTTTGCTCTCCTGCCAAAGAGAGTCGTTGGTGGGCAAGGAAGGTACCTGGCTTTGGTCTTGGAGGATGACAAAGTCCCACGCGTCGTTGCGTAAGGTAGTGTTCCACTGGTTGCCAGAGGTGTTGAGGTTCTGCCAGTGGTCATCCAGCACCAAGCCGCCGCCGGTAAGCGACGAGACGGTTCCGTTGTAGCCACCTGCATCGATCACGGATTCAACCAACGAGGCCAAATTATTGGCTGAAGTGTAGCTGTTGCCGTACATGAGCAGGCTCAAATTGGAGGCAGTTCCGTTGGATGAGGTATTGTCCCCTGTCCCGTTATCTGAGGAATTTCCACCAGAATTATTTCCAGTGGTACTGTTCGAGTGGTTCGCCCACCATGCTGCGAGGTCCGGTTGAACTTCGACATCGAGCAGGAAGGTATCCGTAACGGTTCCGAGATTGGATGCATCAAAGGTGAGATTGGTGCTGCCCCCAGCGAGCATCTGTGTCAATCCGTTGCCCGTCGGATGAAGCGAGGGGTGGTATGCTGGAGCTACGGTGACATAGACGGTGAGAGAGGTGGAAACGTTGGCATCTGGTTCGGTTGCAGTGATGGTAAATTCACCGCTATCGCTGACGGTAGCACCTTCGTTCAGTCGGACGATGATAGTTGTATTCTTGGACCATGTTGGAAAGACATTGCTGACTTCGGCGTCGGTGGCAATAATCTCCCAGTACACGGACAGGCTGCTATCGTCAACGGTGATGTTGTATGATTCAATGCTCGAGGCATTGTTCTCAATGGAGAGCGTGATATTGGCAGATTCACCAGGAGACATCACCACGTGATTGGTATCGACGCTCAACAGGATGGAGGAATGAGCAGAAGCCGTTGACAGGAGCGGTGAGGCACTCATCAAGAGCAGGAGGGCGAAACAGGTTATGGCCCGAACAGGTTGCCTCGTCATGGATTGACCAACAGGACACCGTTCAAGAGATTTCGGGACAATTGGCCACAAGGGGGATTCTTCCACAACCCTTCATTATCGTATGAACCAACTTGCAATTCAGAACCAATGAAGGAGCAGAAGGCAGCGAATCCTTCATGTTCTCCACCGTGGCCCCAAGGCTATGACCACTTGGCATCCTACCGCCTACAGAACACATACCATGGGCGAAATTCAACGCTTGGGTGCCGATTTAATCGACCAAGAAGTCACCATCGCTGGCTTCATGGAAGCAAACCGTGGAAAAGGAGCCATCTGCTTTGTTGACCTGCGCGACGGAACGGGGACAACACAGGTCTTTCTCAAAGGCGGCAATGTTGGCGAGGAAGCACTTGACATGGTTCAGCGCATGACCCGTGAGTCAACCTTGCAGTTCACGGGTACCGTGTCACAAAAGCGACCCCCCAAGACCAAAGAGGGCGAGCCTACACCGCCTCCTGCTTACGAAGTCGTTGCCTCCTCCGTAACCGTCATCGCACGGGCAGAAGCACCGCTTCCTCTCGGAGTTACCGATACCGTCCATGTCGCACTTGACACCCGTTTAGACAACCGATTCCTTGACCTACGAAGAGGACAGGTGAACGCCATGTTCCGCCTGCGAGGCAAGGTGCTGCAATACGGAAGAGAAGCCTTGATTGCGGAAGGATTCTTTGAAACGCATACTCCAAAGATTGTGGCAACCGCCACCGAAGGAGGTACAGACCTCTTCCCAATGATGTACTTTGAAACGCCCGCTTTCCTGAACCAATCTCCACAATTGTACAAGCAACTCTGCATGTCAGGTGGACTGGAACGCGTCTTCGAGGTTGGACCAGCGTTCAGAGCAGAAAAACACGACACGTACCGTCACCTCAACGAATTCATTTCCTTTGATATTGAATGCTCATGGGCCAACGATGATGACGTCATGGGAGTCCTTGAGCGAATGATTCACCACATCTGGAAGTCCGTTGCAGAAGACGATGCTTGCATGGCCCACATCGATACAATCAACGCCTACCGAGCCACGCAAGAAGAAGAACCCATTGAGGTCATTGTTCCGGAACTTCCCTTCCCAAGACTTTCGTATTGCGATGCGATTGCTACCATCAAAGCAAAAGGTGGAAGCATTGAATGGGGCGATGATATTGACGCAGAGAATTCAGACCTCCTTGCCGAAGACTTGCCGCAATTTTACTTCCTTCCACGCTGGCCAATGGACCTCAAACCCTTCTACATCCATCAGGTTGAAGGCGAAATGGGTTCTACTGGAAAGCAACTCAGTCGCGGCTTTGATCTGAATTTTGGAAGGGATGAACTGACATCGGGTGGACAACGCGAGCATAGAATGGACGTCCTCATTGAAAACCTCAAAGACATGGATTTGGACCCAGAGGAGTTTGAATTCTATGTTGCTGGATTCCGTCACGGTGTCCCACCACACGCTGGATGGGGGCTTGGCGTCGAACGCATCTTGATGAAACTCACTGGAGCAAAGAACGTTCGAGAAACGGTCCTCTTCCCTCGCGACCGTCGACGCGTCAGTCCCTGAACTGGTCAACACCGTGGGCACTTGGTTCACTCAACCAAAGATGAGCACATAGCCCACACCGAAAACCACAACATCGCACATGGCGTGAGTGATGTATGGAATCCAAATGCTACGGTAGCGTACGTAGAGCCAACTGAAGGCTGCACCTCCTACGAGAAGCCCCAGGCATGCCAGCAGGATTGCAGAGAGCGAGAATCCCAAGAACCAAAGCGCGAAGAAGTGGTGCAGGACGAAGATAGCGGCGGAGAGTGAAATGGTGGCCCAACCGGGTCCGAAGAGAACTTCGCCTTTCTCGACTAAGAACCAACGAAATACATATTCTTCAAGCACAGAATTTCCAACCGTCCAAAAGATGGCTGCTGCGATGTAGGTGCTTGCAACGGTCAGCCCAAAGGGCTCAAGTGTGGAGCGAAATGCTGCTTGGTCAACTCGAGATTGACCAAAGAGAAACCATGCGAGGATCATGATGACAGCAAAGAGGATGCCAATGCCAAATGCCATTCGATACCCCCCTTGAGTTGGTTTTGACCACGACCATGGTTGCTTATCGATGGACAAATGCCAAAGCATTGGCAGCCCCAACATCCAGACTTTTGACCCGAACCAAGCGAGTTGGCCAAGGAACCCATCTCCTGAGCCAAACGAGGACAAAATTGACGCAGTAGGGGCGAGACCAACCAAGACCAACGCGATGATAGCGAGTCTTTTCTCAGACATCAAATCAAACCTCAGCATCTCCAATATTCGTCCAATCACCCTCGGCAGCAGGAGGGGGTGGTCAAAGGAATCCTCGACCTTGGTCTATGAAAGTCCTTTGGCTGCAGTTGACATCACAATCGTGATAGAGCCCACCCTTGTGTTCACATCATGGCCGTTGATCGGATGCAATGGGGTGCAGAGCCATGGCAATTTGCTGACCTCTACATGCCCGACGATCCTTCTGCCTTCCAAAAAGACGAGGGCATACCTTGCGTCATGCTCATTCACGGTGGCTTTTGGAAAAAGGAGTACGGTCTTGAATTGATGCAGCCCATCGCTCAAGACCTTGCCGAGGCAGGCATCGCTGCTTGGAATATCGAATTCAAGCGTTGGTCGAAAGGTGACGAAGGAGTTTGGATGGACACACTCTCAGACGTGATGAGAGCTTGGGGTCAACTCGCCCTTCTGCCAGGCATTGACATCATTCGTTCCATGGTCATGGGGCATTCCGCTGGAGGGCAGTTGGCTTTGCTGATGAGCGCAAAGGCAGAACGAAAACCATGGCTCTCGATTGCCCAAGCCCCCCTCACGGACCTCATCGGAGCCGACCACGCACGGCTGTCTGATGACGGAGACGCTGTCCGATGTTGGATTGGGGCTGCACCCGAGGAAGCATCGGCAATTTGGGATCAACTGAATCCTGTCAATCACCCCCCCGCCACCTCGGTGTTGTTATTTCATGGTGAAGCCGACAAGGACGTTCCCCTTGAACAATCCGAAACTTACGCACGTGTCATGAAAGCAAAAGGCTGCGATGTGCAGAAAGTTTGGCTTCCCGGCAATCATTACGACATCATCGATGTTGCCAGTGATGACTGGTTGGTTCAACTCAACGCCATTCTTGACTGGTTGTAGCGAAGGGCTATGATGGAGAGCCGCGTGGCGGTCTACATGGACCTCTTGGGCAATGACTTCCCCTATGCAACAACAGCGCTTTCGGGAAAGCATGCATTGGTCTGCGGCGCAAGCAAAGGCATCGGTGCTGCTACCGCAAAAATGATGGCAAAGGCAGGCGCTAACGTCACGCTTTGCGCTCGTAATGAAACCAGCCTCGGCGAGGTCCTTGCTGAACTCAAAACCCTCGGAACAGGCGACCACTCAATTCTCGTTTTGGACCTTGAAAAGACTGAGAATATTATCAAGGCTGCACAGACATTGCTCGATGAGCGTGGCCCTGTTCACATCCTCATCAACAATGCTGGTGGCCCTCCTGGTGGGCCGCTCATGAACAATGAAGTGGCAGATTTTGAGGCTCCATTCAAGCGCCATCTCCATGCGGCCCATACGCTTGTCCAAGCACTTGCTCCTTCGATGGAGACGGAAGGATATGGACGAATTATTCAGATCATCTCAACCTCTGTCAAAGAGCCCATCCCCAACATCGGTTTGTCCAATACACTGCGAGGAGCCATGGCTTCATGGGCCAAATCACTGTCCAACGAATTAGCGCCGTGCATTACCATCAACAATGTCTTACCTGGTTTCACAGAAACCTCTCGCCTCGCATCTCTGGCCAACTCCATCCAGCAACGTACCGGTCAGTCCGCAGATGAAGTTCAACAAAACTGGCTCAACCAAGTCCCCATTCGTCGACTGATTGACCCATTGGAAACAGCCAGCGCCATCACCTTCCTTGCACTTCCAGCATCCGGTGGAATTCGTGGCGTCAGCCTTGCCGTAGACGGCGGACGATTACGCTCAATTTGAGGTGATGATATGCAGAGCGATGTAACTCCTGAACGCGCACGCCAAATACTGGCCATGCTGACCGATGGAAGCTCGATGGACCACATCAATACATCACTCGCTCTCCGTCTGATTCCAATGGCCAGTGAATTGGAAGATGAAGCTCTGGTTGAACGACTTTTGAATCACGCCATGACCGTTGCCCAAAACGACAGCGAACGTGGATGGGCTCGTTTTGAAAGCCTGAAATTAATCACTGCCTCTGTCAAGAGTTTCCTCCATCTCGCGGAGGAGGCCGAGAACATGGAAGACGGTTCTGCATTGGCTGCTGCCGTCCATCATTACATCGCTTTGGTCCAACTTGCAGAGGATAATTTGGACGAGGCGAGAACATCTGCTCAACGCGCCCTACGCCTGCGGGAATCACGAAAAGACATGGAAGGGACAACCTATGGATTGGCCCTGTTGATGACCGTGACCAAGCGCCAGCATGATTACGATACTGCGATTGCCATTGGAACCGAACGGCTTGAACTTCTTACTCGGCTTCGTGACGAAGTGGGGCAAATGGAAGCGGTTGCTGAACTCGCTCACTGTCAAGCCACCATTGGAGAATTCAATACGGCCCGAGACTTGTACAACGATTCGCTGGAACGAGCAAACGACCTCGAAAGCATCACTGGCCAACTCGTGGCCCGGTGGGGACTGGCAGACATTGCTGAGATTCAGGAAGATTATGAGTCGGCTATGTTGGTTCTCTCCGACAGTTTGCATGCCTTCATCGCAGCAAATGTCCCAGCCCCTGCCCAAGTCCGTCAGCGAATTCACGACTTAACGGTCCTCAACAACGCCCCTAAGGGCTCAAAGGAGTCGAACTGACACGCCATACGGATTATGTGCCAAGGCGTCATGGAGAGGAACGGTGCGTGAAAATGGAGCATGACATTTTCTTTTCTATTTCCCAAACCCCTGACGGTCATGGCCATATCCCAAGTGAGTCGGTCATGCTCAACAATTATTTCGAACAATTGGCCTGTGCAGATCAACTCGGTTTTGGCGTGGGATGGATTGCTCAAGCCCACCTCTCGACGGAAACTCAAAAATCGAATTCAAAACCAGTGGTGCCTCATTGGCAGGGTGAAGTCGGCTTGTGTACAGACTTCCCTCAGTTGGCCCTTGAGTCCTTTCGACGCACGAATTCCATTGAGATAGGGAGTGCCGTCGTCTCCATCCTCGCCTCAGGAGGACCCATTGCTCAAGCCGAGCGAATGGCCAACCTCTTGATCCTTCATGGCCTTGATCCATCTGAAATGCGACGTCTCCACGTTGGCTTTTCCGCAGGCCGTTTTGAATTCATGGCGCGCCCCTATGGGATTGTTCCACGCAATGCTATCGAAGAAGCAGCATGGCCTGCCCTCCGTGGTCAAATTTTCATGGAAGCCGCTGAAATTTTCCTCCGATTATTGCGAGGAGATACCATCAATTCGACACTCATCAGAGATACTGTCCTCACCCGTGCAAATTTCCGGAGTGATGAAGATTGGTCTGCTGTTCAAGAGGCTGCAATCGAATTTGAGGCACTCAGTGAACGACCTGATTCGATAACCATACCACATCGCTATGTCTTTGAAGATTTGAAAATCATTCCCACTGAATTCCGAAAGGAATTGCTACAACTTGTTGCGGGCACCCATGACCCGAGGGCTCAAACCTTCGTCAATTCCATCTTACCCGTGAAGGTGTTCAATCTCTCCATTACATCACCTGAAGTGATTGATGCCACCCACGAACGAATGGCAGAAGTCTTTCATCCAAGCGGCGGTACTTGGGTCAGAGGTGACATGCCCAGGACGAGTTTTGTCTTCATCAATGCAGAAGACGGATTGAGTGCTGAAGAACAGTCAGCGGCGGCCCACCGAGAAGCAGACATCGCCCTGGGAGCATATTGGAACGCGCTGGAAGGAACCATCGATCCGGACAAAGTCACCAAGGCTGCCAACAATGCATTGATTGGAAATGTCGAAGAAGTAGCCAACCAAATGATTGAACGATTCCACCCCGACGACCGTATCATGGCTTGGTTTGATTTCTTCAATCACGACTCTGCGAGGGTCTGCCGCAACATGACCGCTTACATGCAGCAGGTCGTCCCGCGAGTTGAAGCGCTCCTTCGAGAGGTGTGAAGATGGGCGTCAACCACGATACCTTCTCCGCAGTTGAACCGGGAAAGCCCGGGTCTGCGATGTACCCCACGTCCCCTCTTGGCGAGCAGGTAGAGGGAATTCCAACCGGCCGTGAAGTCGATTGGGAACCCCTGGTTGATTACCGACGAAACGGTGTGTCTGAGACGACCATTCACGGCGCTGTTGCATGGGCACACGGAGATGAAGTCATCCATTCATTTGGAGGCAATGTGCTGTGCTATGGCCGTTCGATGATGAAGCCCTTCATGCTCAAGGCATTCACCGAAGAGTTGGAAGATTGTTCTTGGGAACAAAAGTCCATTGCCGTCGCCTCCCACAACGGTGATACCGAACACGTGGCTGCTGCCCAATCCTTGCTTGCAGAAGCAGAATGGCCATTGATGCTCACGCCCCTTGATGTCCCTTTGATTCAATTTGGCCGACAAGTCCGACGCCCTCGTCGTTGGTACCACACCTGCTCGGGAGAACACGCCGCCATCTTGAGAGGGTGTCGAAAGAAAGGCTGGAACCGAGCGGGCTACACCCTTCCAAGCCACGAGGTCTTTCACGCGTACATGGAACAGTTGAGAACATACTTGGGCAAGGATTGGACACCGCTTCGTGTGGCCAAGGACGGATGTGGTCTGCCAACAGTGTCCAATACCGTCTCAGAACTCGCTCAGATATACGCAGGGTTGGTTCGTGACAAAGACGATGATTGGATTTGGGAAGCGATGGTTCGCCATCCTGATCTTGTCGGTGGATTCAATCGACTTGATTCAACAATTCTCAAAGCAGGTGCGGGTAGAGTCATCGCCAAGGAAGGGGCTGATGGCCTGTTGGGAATGGCAATTGAGCATCCAGACTACCCCAAGGGTTTGGGTATCGTCGTCAAAATCGCTCACGGATGGAATTCACAAGCCACGTGGTATGTGGCACGCGCCCTCTTGGGTGTGTTGGGAATCAAGTTGAGAAATCCATATCCACTTCACCGTCAAAAAGCATTCATTGTTCCGGGCATCGTCCCTGAACGCTACATCGAAATTTTGGAAACCGTTCCCACGTGGGATGAATGGGACCCTGACCAAGACCGGTGGCACTTCGAAGTGGAGGTGCAGGATTGAATCCAGTTCTCAATTACATCGACGGTCAATTCGTTGAAGCACAATCAGGGACAAAATTCGCAACCATCAACCCTGCAACAGGAACAATCATTGCCCAAGTAGCCCGTTCAAACGGAGATGATGTCGAAGCTGCAACCCAAGCCGCTATCAAAGCGTCAAAGGCTTGGGCTGCGACGAGCCTTGAACAACGGGTGGCATGGTTGAATACCATCGCTGACGCTCTTGAGGCAAAATCTGAAGCCATTGCCCACTTGGAATCATTGGATACTGGAAAGCCAATCTCACTCGCCCGCCGCGTGGATGCGAATCGCTCTGTCAGTAATTTCCGATTCTTTGCGAGCATGGGGGCCGACGACGAAGTTCCGATCTTTTCGGCTAACGGCGCTATCAATCACGTGCATCGAACACCCGTTGGCTGTGTTGGTCTCATCACACCGTGGAACCTACCCTTGTATCTCCTCACGTGGAAAGTCGCACCTGCGCTGTTGATGGGCAATACCATCGTTGCAAAACCTTCAGAGTTAACACCCCTCACCGCACACCTTCTCGCACAAACACTTGACGAACTTGAATTCCCAAAAGGTGTCTTCAACCTCGTTCATGGCTACGGTCCCGAAGTTGGCCAAGCGATTGTTGAGCACCCTTCCATCGGTGGAATATCGTTCACTGGAGGAACGTCCACCGGCAAGATCGTCGCCGCTACTGCAGCCCCCATGTTCAAAAAATTGTCATTGGAACTCGGTGGAAAAAACGCGACGATTCTTCTCGATGATGCGCCCCTCGAATCCATCATGGACGACGTCGTCCGTGCATCGTTCACCAATTCAGGCCAAGTGTGTTTGTGCGGTTCCCGTATCCTGGTTCACGAAAGCATCTATGAGAAATTCATTGATTCCTTTACTGCGAAAGTGAGTGCTTTGAACGTGGGTGACCCGATGGACGAAACCACGCAAATGGGTTCAGTCATCTCGATGGATCATCGTAACAAAGTCGAGGCCTACATCAAATTGGGTCTTGAAGAAGGGGGAAAAATCCTCACCGGCGGCACGAGCAGCGACGCACCAGTAGCCAACATGCCCGAAGACGGAGCATTCCTGCGTCCAACGGTTTTTGCAAACCTCTCAACGTCGTCTCGTACAGCGACCGAAGAAATTTTTGGACCTGTTGTCACCGTTCATTCCTTTGCCACCGATGAAGAGGCTATAGCCATGGCCAACGCCACTGATTATGGATTAGCCGGCTCTGTTTGGACTGCAGATATTGAACGCGGCCATGCATTCGCCAGAGAGATTGAAAGCGGCATCGTATGGGTGAATACATGGCTCAACCGAGACCTTCGCACACCCTTTGGTGGCGTCAAACAATCCGGTGTTGGACGTGAAGGTGGAAGATGGTCAATGGACTTCTTTTCTGAATTAACCAACATATGTATTCGTCAACCTTGAGAACACATATTCAAAAGCCCTCAGATGATGCTTTGGGCATGGACGAAGATGTGCTACCACTCTTCGTGCTCCCCATGGTACTCTTCCCGGGTGAAATCCAAGAATTACGAGTCTTTGAGCCCCGCTACCGTCAAATGCTGGACACCTGCATACTCGATGAACGGCCGTTTGGCCTGGTGCTCAACGATTCTTTCAGCCCTGCTAACGGGTGGGACGGGCCACGGCGACATGGTTGTGAAGCAGAGATTGTTCATCATGAAACCCGTGGAGTTCATCATTTTATCACCATCACTGGAGGGCGACGCTTCTTCGTTGACGAAGTCATTGAACCGGCTTTGCCGCCTTTCAGTGACCCGAGTATGACCGAACTCTTGGGGGAAGAAGGCATGCTTCCGGACGTACACACCCTCATGGAACACGTTCCAGAAGACCACCCGAACCCATCACTCTACATCTCGGGCAAGGTTACCTATCTTCATGAAGAGGGCCTTCTCGATGAAGCTACACAAGATTACCTCAAAGACATCGTAAGGAAAGTCGTCGCTCGTGCAGGGGAGAACATGAGCATCAACGAAACAATGCTGTCGGAATGGATCGAAACGATATGCGAAGAAAACGTGACTGATTCCGTTCAATCCATCTACAATATTGCCTCACTGTGCCTTGATGGACTTGAGGCACGTCAGCAATTATTGGCCTCGTCAACGGTTGAAGAAATGATGAACGAATTCAATGAACACCTTCCTGTCTTCATTCGCGAATGGGAATAAAGCCGGGGGAGCCTTTGAAAACACCGCTCCGCTTGGAACGGTCATGTCGGTTCACGGCAATGCACGCAAGGTCACAACCCACACGCTTCAGGAAATGAAGCGAGCTGGTGAAAAAATCACCATGCTCACCGCCTATGACTATTCCCTCGCACGTCTTGTTGACCAAGCGGGAATCGATGTCATTCTGGTCGGCGATTCAGCCTCCAATGTCATGGCAGGACAGGCGACCACCGTTCCTATGACCCTCGAACACATGATCTATCACGCTCAATGTGTTGAACGGGCCGTTGACCGAGCATTGTTGGTCGTCGACATGCCCTTTGGAACATATCAGGGAAATTCCCGTCAAGCGCTTGATTCGGCGATTCGAATCATGAAAGAGGCCAGTGGTCACGCAGTGAAACTCGAGGGAGGCAGCGAAATTGTCGAATCCGTGGAGCGTATTCTCACTGCGGGCATACCTGTCATGGGCCACCTTGGTCTAACGCCTCAATCCATCTACAAATTCGGGACCTACTCCGTGCGGGCAAAAGACGACACGGAAGCGGATAAATTGATTGAAGATGCAAAATTGCTCGAAGCGGCTGGTTGTTTTGCCATCGTCCTTGAAAAAATTCCTCGTGAGTTAGCCAAGAGAGTAGCACAATCCATCAATATCCCAACCATTGGAATCGGCGCAGGACCCGACGTTGACGGTCAAGTTCTGGTGCTCCATGATTTACTGGGCATCACCATGGATTTTTCTCCCCGCTTTTTGCGACGCTATCTCAACCTCGCTGAGGAAATTGATGGTGCCTTGAAGTCCTATTGCGATGACGTCCGAAGCGGTGATTTCCCTAATGATGAGGAATCCTATACCTCGTGACCAACCTACCAAAAGAACACGAGAAAAGCGCCGCCAAAGGCGCCCATGTTCACGCCGAGTGTATGCCACAGGGCTGAGCGAAAGGGTGGGAGATGAAATCGCCACCACGACGTGCTGATCGCCACCCAAACAATCGCAGCAATGTATCCGCCACAGACGAAACCTCCGACACCCATGAGCCAAACGACAATAAAAAATCCACCAAGTAGGGCAACGCCAAGAGCATATTCAGTCCAACGGTTCATCGGTTGGTCGGTCAAAAAATAATGAAACAGAGGGGAGAGAAGAAGCATCACAAGAAGTGCTCCTTGAATTGGATTGGGCAAACCCCAAGGGAGCATGGATTGTATTTTCCACTGCCAAATTCCAGCGACAATCAAACCGAAAAGGGCTGGCGCAGTCACATTGATCCAGGTCTCTTCCCAGGTCGCCGAACGAACGATAGGAGGCACGAGTTCATCGACCACAGGGCCTGCATCGCTTGCTTCGCTCACGATGGACCCAAGTATTGGTGGTGTTTGAGACTTAGCCTTTGTAAGAGATGATGTGGAGTGTCCGATGATGACTTAAACCTCGGCGGGATGGCAGAAACATGGTGAAGGGAAAAATCGTTGCAGGTTGCATCGCCCCACATCCGCCACATTTGGTATATGCAGAAAACCCTCCTCAAAACGAGCCCGTCGCAGAAGGGGGATGGGAGCAACTCAGATGGGGATACGAACGCTTGCGAGCCTCACTCGCCGACATTGAATACGATGCAATCGTCGTCCTCTCTCCACATTGGCAGACCTACATCGGCACCCATTTCCTCGGCCTCCCCCATTTTGAAGGCTTATCGGTCGACCCTATCTTCCCAAATTTATTCCGATATCACTACGACTTGAACATCGATGTTGAATTGGCCAAAGCCATTCATGACGAGGCAGCATCGGCTGGTTTGCCCGTGAAAATGATGGAGAATCCAGACTTCCGCGTCGATTACGGTACCATTACGACCGGACACTTGTTCAACCCTGAATGGGACAAACCCATGGTGGTGCTTTCGAGTAACCGCTCCACCGCATATTATTCGGTTGAAGTCATGCAAGAAATCATGATTGAATTGGGTCGGGTCACTCGCCGAGCCATTGAGGCAAGTGGCAAGCGAGTGGTAGTTTTAGCGAGCAATTCTCTTTCCCATCGCCACTTCACGACCGAATCAGAAGTACCCGAGGATATGAGCAAAGAACACATCACCAGCCATGCCATGCATTTGTGGGACATGCGAATCATTGACTACATGCGAACCGGGCAAGCACAGCGAATCCTTGATGAAATGCCGGAATTCACTGAACAAGCCATCGCTGAAAGTGATGGAGGAGGCCTTTCATGGCTTCTTTCCACCCTTGACGTCCCAGACTACCCTGCGATTCTCCACGGCTATGGAACCATCATTGGAACCGGCAATGCTGTTGTGGAATGGCCCTGCCACGCACACGAGGAGGCAGATGCATGACCGAAGGGAGTGTTGTAGGTTCCTTCGTGGTTCCCGTCCATCCACACACCGTTCTTGCTCCTGACCAAAACGAGGGTTGGCAACGCTTGAGGGATGCGTTTGATACCGCAGCTCAAACCATCAAGGAATTGGATGCCGACCTCCTGGTCATCTACTCCACCACCTGGCCGTCGATTATTGGGCACCAAATCCAATCCGACCCAAATCCAGAATGGGTGATGGTCGACCATGATTTTCACGATTTGGGTTCCATTGAATACTCATTCAACATTGACCAAGATTTTGCTCATGCTTGGGATGATGCCAACCGGAAACGCGGACTCCAGAGTCGTTGCGTGAACTACAAGGGATTCCCTATCGACGTGGGCTCGGTTGTTGCCCTCACCCTCCTCAATCCCGACAATGCCATACCTGCCGTGATTGTTTCATCCAACATGTATGCAAATCGTAGCGAGACAACGGTTCTTGCTAAATCCTGCCTCGATGTAATCAAGGCACAAGGTCGCCGTGCTGTAGCGATCACTGCGATGTCCCTTTCCAACCGTATGTTCACTGATTTTATCAAGCCAGAAGAGGATAAAATCCATTCACTGAAGGACGATGAGTGGAATCTGAAAATACTTGAATTCCTCAAACAAGGAAGGTTGGAAGATGTCGGCCAACTCTCCCGGACCATTCAACGACAGATTCGGGTGCAGAAGGTTGTGGCATTCAAACCCATGTGGTGGCTATCAGCAATGAACGGGAACAGAAACGATCTGACCGGTCAGGTGCTTGCGTACGAACCAATTCACGGCGCAGGTGGAGCCGTGGTTTCCATTGACCCGACACCATCTGGGGCTGGTGACAAAGAATACGATGAGGACGATATTGAGTATTTCCACGGCGAACGGGGTGTGCTGGACACTGTTGATGAAATTGATGAAGGTGGAGAAGAAGCCCCTGCGGTCGAACAAGCGTCATCTGGTCCCGGACTTTGGGAGCCCACAGAGGCTGAAGGTTCTGTCAACACCGATGCTGCTCCCAAGCCCGTCGGCGCATATCCTCATGCACGCAAGGTTGGAAACATGCTCTTCCTTTCTGGCGTCGGCCCACGTCAACCGGGTACCAATGCCATTCCGGGAGGGCCAATTCACGATGAGAACGGTGAACCGTTGGATTACGACATTGAAGCACAAACACATGCGGTGGTCAACAATGTCAAACGAATCGTAGAGGAGGCAGGTGCCTCAATGGACCAAGTCGTTGACGTGACAACATTCCTTGTTGACATGAAGCGCGACTTCAAAGGATACAACGATGTTTGGGCACAAACATTGGGTAAGATCGGCCCCACTCGCACGACACTTGCCATTGATGCACTCCCAACCCCCATTGCCGTTGAAATGAAAGTGATTGTTCATTTGGGCGAATGAAATTTTCCGGATACCGGACAATTACATGGGATTTAATACAAATAACTAATATCATCTTAAGGTATAACCGATTTAAGAACGAATTTTCTGCCGGATTTCGGGGATGCATCATGGCAAAAAAAACTGTAGAAAAGATACTGAAGGGCGTTGCCACGGGCGATGTGAAAGTTGTTTCTGAAGAAATCAAAGGTACGCTCTCCCGAACAATAGGGCTCGCAACCCTGGTGATTCTTTCCTTGTCATCCATGCTGGGATCTGGCCTGTTCATTCTCCCTGCCTTCGCTCAAGAAGTCGCAGGAGACGGCATGTGGTTTGCATTCGCACTGGCTGCTTCTGTGGTCTTAACGGGTGCTTTTTCAAAGTCAGAACTCGCCAGTGCTATGCCAGAGTCCGGTGGCGTTTACATCTACATGGAACGGACTTATGGTTCGCTCATGGGCACCATCAGTGGACTGGGGCTATTCGCCTCGTTCATGCTCAAATCTGCCTTTGCACTGATTGGTTTTGCGGCCTATCTCGAAGTGGTGACGGCCGCCCTCGATGTAGAAGTCAACCCGATTACTATGGCGCTCGTCCTCCTCACCTTCATCGTCATCATCAACATCACTGGCGTCAAGAAAATCAAGAAGGTGCAAACGCCGATTGTAGGTACCGCCGTTCTTTTCCTCTTGGTACTGTGCATCATGGCTTTGTTGAGCGGTGATGCTGATTTATCCAAGCCCGTCACCAACGTAGACTACTTCAGCCCAGAAATGGGTACGGCCGCAGCACTCGTATTTGTCGCCTATTCTGGGGCTATCAAGGTCGGAGCTATTGGCGGAGAGGTCATGGACCCGGAGAAGAACATTCCACGCGGCATGTTTGCTTCACTTTTGGTCGCCACGATTCTCTATGCCGGTGTGGCCTTTGTCATGGTCTCCGTCCTCCCAACTGGCTGGCACATGGAGGACCCCACCCACGCGATTGAGAATCCAATCTACGTATTTGCAGATGAAGTTGCAGGGAGCACCGTCGGTGTCATCGCTGCCCTGTTAGCCATCATCACCATGGCATCAATGGCTCTTGCTGGCGTCTTATCTGCCTCTCGATTCTTATTTGCGATGGCAAGAGACAACCTCCTTCCTTCAAAACTTGAAGACCTGAATCCAACATATGAAACGCCGCATTGGCCGATCATTATCACTGGAGTGATGATGGCGACTGCCATCTTGACCATCGACGTCCATGCCATTGCAGAACTCGCATCGGGATTCAACATCATGGTCTTCGTTGCCATTAACGCATCTGTGGTTGTCATGCGTCACGCAGGACCCCACCATAGTTGGAACCCTCCCTACAAATCTCCTCTCTATCCACTGCCCCAAATTTATGGAGCAGGAACTGGAATTATCCTGCTCTGGCTCATCGGGATGAATGCACTCATCGGCGCAGCAGGTGCAATTGGTCTCGGAGTTTTTGTTTGGCTGGCATACGGTCGGCGACACGTCCTCGAAGAAGCCCGAGTTACACCCTTCGCCGCGTTCAAAGCGAGGTTCAGGAACCCAACCCCCGAAGCCACCGAACGTTTCTACACGGCTTTCCGTGCCGCTGATGTGGGCCGGAAAAACCATTTGACCTTGAGTGAATTTAGGTCCGCTCTTGTCCAAGGTCTCGGCCTTGATTTGACCCCCATGGAAGTCAGGACATATTTCCACAACGCCGATGAGAACGGACATGGAGTTGTCGATATCGATGAATTCTTGACCATCATGCAGAGCGATGAAGAAGAATAATTCGAGCTGCTCAAGCAAGAATCAAGCGAAGGCTTTCCAAACTACGTAGCTCAGCAAAGTAAATCTGTTCGATTGAATCGTACATTTCTTGGTCACCGACTTCATCCAGCAATTTGATGATTCCATCGTATACCTCTGCTGCCTTGGTTTCTGTTTCCAAAGAGCGCTCAAGCATGGTGGTGAAATCCGTGGCGTGGACGATTGCATGAGGATTGCGTTCTGTGACAGGGACACCGCCCAACTTCACGATAGCACGACGAACAACATCGGCATGGGCAAGTGATTCACTCGCTTCTTCAGTGAACATTGGGTCAAGTTGCAAACGATGAATTCCTTGGATGTTAGCGGCGTAGTGCGCATACATATTCATGGCTCTAAGTTCCCAACCCAATGCTTCATTCAGGCGTTCAATCAGTACATCCTTGCTCATGCTATCAAGGATGCCAAAACGCCCACAGATATGAACCTCGGGATTGAATCCTACCACCAATCATTCGTGACGAATCCATTCACCATCTGGAGTGACTTCCCAGTATTGCAGTTCCTCTGAGACATCGACATACCAACCCGTTTCTCCTTGGGTTGTTGACGGTGTAGCCTGCATCACTCCGATTTCGCCCGCTTGAACGGCGAGTTCTTTCATCGATTCTTCAGTTAATCCGTGCCGCTCGTGCACTGGCGTGGTATCGAGGACATCAGGGCCTGAACCTTCCAGTTCTTCGCCCTCCTCGTCCGAATCATCCTCATCATCAAAGGCCTCATCCATCCAATCCTCTTGTGCAACTTGGGACGCTTTCCGATTAAGCACAATCAACACCGCCAGAATAAGGAAGAGAAGGATTGCAGCCATCGTCATGGCTGTATTGGTCGATCCGACGGCACCGCCAAGGAGAACTTCGTCAACATCAAAGAAAGTCTGTGCGAGAAGCCCATTCCATCGAATGGTGCAGGAACGGTCGGTTCCTCCCTCACTGACATCAATTTCCCACGTACCATTTGTAACGAAGGATGAATCTCCTGCTGTGCAGGTCACCGAAGTGTTTTCTTTGGGAATTGAAATCGAGTTCCCATAGGCATCAGTACCGATGGCTCCCACCAGGACAACATCTCCCTCGGCAAGGTTTTCGCGGCTAAGGGTGGCCTGTATCCGGATGGGGTCACCTGAACCTACGGTGACTTCAATGGAGTGCTGTGCATCACCTTCCTGTAAATCAAGCGTGTATACTCCGACTTGCTTGCCCGTAAAGGACCAGTAACCAAGTCCAGTGGGTGAAGCGATTAATTCACCAAAACTTGTGTTGATTGATGTGGTCACCTGGTTGGCCTCAGCGAGGTTACCATGGACGTCAACAACCTGAACAAAGACATCGGTTGGGATTCCGGCACGTACGTACAGTCCATCATCAGCATCCGTTACCAAGGCATGCGGAGCACCCGCTATCACCGTCAATCGGACGGTTGCAAACACACCATCAGCGTTGACTCGTAATTCGTGACCGCCCAGTGTGGTTGCCACCCATCGACCATCGTTGAGCAGCATGTCAAGGGTGATGTCGTTGCCATCCAGGGTCCAATTCAATACAATGTCTGGGAGTTGATTGCCGTGGGCATCAAGAAATTGTGGGTCCAAGTCCAACTCGCCGTCCGCAGGGACGAGGCTTCCCTCACCTTGCAAGGTAATGAACGCAAGCCTACCAACACCCACATCAAATGCTATGTCAGTGATGAATTGCGCCCCGGTTGAATTGTCAAACCAATTCCCCTCGAAACGCCACGAGCGCGCCTCTGCGGCTTGAATAATCCAGTAGGAAGGGGATTGGGTTAATTCGTCAGCATTTCCAATCTCCATCGTCGCCGTTCCGTTGACGGCCCAAGTATTTCCTTTGACGTCAACGGCACGCAATACCAATACAACTTGGTCTCCTGCAGAAGGTACGCTTGGAGTTATATCAAAAAAGACATCGATGGCTCGACCGTGAACGACTGTAACTGTTTTTTGTGTCATGAACGTACCGTCTTGGCCTGAAATTGTAGCAGGACCCGTCGTTGAAGGGTTCCAATACACCCTCAATTCATCATCAACCGATAAACCGCCTGAATCAACACTCAGTGATTGTATGGGCGGTGATACGAAGCCGATGTAGCCACTCTCGTCTCTTCGCTCGTAAACCAGCTCATAGGATTCTCCTGCCCTGTATTCAAGTGGTTGGTCCAAGAAAACAAGTTCTAATGCAACAGCATCACCCGGATTCACCTGAATTGTACCTGTCCCGGTGACGTTACCGGAAGTTGCACTCACGACCCACCGTCCCGTGTTGGTCGCTAAATATTCACCTTGTGCGTTAAAAGATCCGTTTTCAGCGTACCAAGCGATTGATGGTACCGTTGCAAGTGGCATTTCATAGCCGTTAACGTCAACCAGTGTGGGTCGTATTTGTGTGAGACTCCCTGCACGTACTTGGAGTAGATCGGGGAATACAAAGGCGTGAGGACTTCCCGCACCTACGGTGAGATGGGTCTCATCCTGGAGTTGGTTGTAGCGAACCTTTGCACTGAATGCTCCCGTTGTTTCAGGTGTCCATGCAGGTGAGCCATGCCCGATGTATTCTCCATCAATATCCCAAACGAGGTTCGGGCCACCCGCCATGCGGTTGCCCCTTCCGTCCAAGATGTCGGCGGTGAGATTACCACTGACTTGTGCCATGAAATGAAGACTTGTAATCTCGATTGCTGTAGCAACTCCTGGGGTCACGGAAATATTGTGCGTGGCTTGTAGGCCGTTATGTTCAGCAGTGATTTCAATCAAGCCTGAAGACCAAGGGAAAAACAATCCATCTGAAGTAATGGAACCGTTGGAGGAACTCCACGTGATATCTCCTGAAACGATGTTGTTGACTGGATCGTAAATCACAGCATCAAAATCAACCACTTCATCCGCAGACATTGAAGGTGGGGGAGTGTCGATGACAACCCGGTCAGCCGTGCCAGAAAACAGCGGTTGCGATGATTCATCAAGACTGCTCTGGTGACTCATAGGCACCGCTGCAAGGACCATGCTCACTACCAAAAAAATGGCTAAAGTCGTGCGTTGGTGCATCGTATCACCCATCACTCGGTCCATTCTTGCCAGTCTTCTTCACCTTCGAGACGGAACCACCAGGTTCCTTCGTCGTCTTCCCACCACGCAGTACCATCTTCATCTACACGGTAACTTTCATCGTCTTCTACAGAGGATTCCTCTGCTTCAACAACTTCTTCCTGTACGGGGGCTGGGCCGCTTGGGCCGGGAGCAGGACCTGATGGCCCCGGAGCCGGTCCGCTTGGACCAGGAGCCGGTCCGCTTGGGCCAGGAGCCGGTCCTGTCGGTCCAGAGGTTGGACCACGTGGGCTGTCTTCGTCTTCATCGTCGTCGTCATAATCATCGTCGTCCCAATCATCACTGCCGTTTGAACGGAAGAACATGACTGCGAGACCAAGAAGGACAATCGCTACCAAACCAAGGAGACCTGCGCCGACGTAATAGATGGTGCCACCGGCTTCAAAGAATCCTTCAATATTGCCAATAACATTGATCTCACTGTTGACGCGCACTGAACCAACACTGACCGTAATGGTTTGAGGACCATCGTCCAGTGTTGTAATCGTCCACTGGTCGGAAGCGAACATGGTTGTCGTCGCACGTCCAGTAGCCTCTACCTTGATGCTGGAAGGCACAGAAATCTCGTTGTCAAAGGCATCAAAGGCGCGGATTGTAACCTCTAAACTTTCAAGTTGCTCAAGTGAATCCGTTGTCAAATTCACCTCAAGTCGAGCCACAGTACTCTGAGCCTCAACCGTCACTTCTACCGTGGACACAGCGCCACCTGCGGCATACTGCAGTGTGTGAACTCCTGCGATTTGTGCCTCGTAGGTATAGGACCCGGTTTCAGTTGTTAAGACGCTGAGTGTTGCAACAGGTGAACCGTCTTCGGTCCATTGCACGTTTTGGTCAAATTCATTTCCATCACTGTCTGTCCCTCGGACTTGGATTTCAACGATTTGACCAGCAACAGGGTTGCTCTCGGTCAAGGTCGCATCGACGACCACGGCTACACCGTTGTAAACGGTGATGGTGATACTGTCTGAGATGTTGAAGCCTGTTCCACTTACGCTGTATGCAGCGATGGTCCACTCTCCGACTTCGGTAGCGTCCCATCGCATGTTGTTGAGAAGAAGTTCGGTCGTGATGTCACGTACATCTCCGCTCGCCTCATTGATTTCAATCCAAACGAGTTCGCCTGAATCGATTCGATTGTTATCTGCATCGTACAAATCCGACAGGAAATCAACGGAGTAATCCGCTGACATCTCAAAGGTTGCTCCCGTGTCATGGTCGGGGTTGTTGGCAGTTCCTGTGATGTCCACTGTGTGAAGGAAACCGTGGTCAACCGTTACGTTAATGGATACTGTAAACGATTGTATGCCATCAAAATAAGTGGCAGAAAGCATGTACGGGTCATCGCTTGCAAAGTAGGGTGAGAACGTCGTAGCGTCACCGACCATTGTCTCAAGGAAGGCTGAGGAGTCGCCCATGGTTGGATGGTCAATGCTCCAGTTGGCTTGTACCACCCATTGGTTGCCCTTTCCGTCTCTTGCGAAGATTTCAGCTTCAATGGTATCATCCGCAGTCAAATCGAAGTGCTGCCAAGTTGAAACTTCATCATCAACTTCAAGCAAAAGATTCTGGATGGCACCTCTGCTTACATCGATGGTCACTTGAGCAAGCGTGGTCTCATAACGCGCTTCAATCGTCTTTTCGCCCTTGGAAACTGGGTCCCAAATCGCAGGTGCTCCAGGTGTCAACTGACCGTCTGCAATCTTGGTCCAATTATCAGATGGAAGGAGGACTGGCAGGCGGTTACCACGAACATCGACCCGAGTTGTGTTAATCCAAACACGGTCGTCTGCTGTGATCGATGTGCTCGAGACATTGAGGTCAAGGTAGGCCATTTCACCGTGCCCGACTGTGATCATCAATTCATCTGAGGCACCAGAAACGGAGGTGAGGTTGAGCCACCATACCCCGATGTGGTCTGGGAAATACTCCTGATTGATTTCAGAATAATTACCGTTGGTGGTGGTCCATGTCAAATTTCCTGCAGATGAGCTATCAAGCGTATTGCCGAATTGGTCGTAGAGGTCTGCCGTGATGCCACACCATTCGCCTGCAGGTACCGTTCCTTCACAGCCACTGAGTTCGAAATAGGATGGAGCACCCGCTTCAACAGTGATACTCACATCAACAAATTCTCCTGAAGCAACATCATGTTGCACCCTTACGACGTGTGTGCCGACTGCATAGGGCTGGAAGACATGAGGCATCACAGCACTCATCGAGCCGTTGGTTGGTGTGTAGGTGAGGGCTTCTCCCGCCACGATGTTCCCGTGTTGGTCAACCAAGTGGGCGGAGATGGTAAGCGTCTCATCAGCACTGATAGTAGCGCTGAGTGGTGTAACGACCAAGTCGGTTGGTGCACCGGCCGTAACGGTGATGTTCTGCGTACCACAAACAAGTCCAAAGCAGGCTGAGATGACATGAGTGCCCGTCGTACTCGGCGTGTACAATCCGTTGCTACCGATGTTTCCTGCTGTTGCTGACCATGTTGTAGGTGGGCTCTGAACCATGCCTGTGTGATCGTAGGATGCAAAGTTGAAGTTGACCGAAGTATCAGCATCGGTGGTAAGAATACCCGAAGGAGTAATGTCAATGGTCGTAATGTTGGTCGTGTTGAATTGGACTTGAGGTCGATAAGCCGTCGTCGTCGCTTCACCAGAATAAAACGAAGCATGACCGTAGCCGCTGTTTGGAGTTGCCATGATCACCCATGCCTGTTGGCTGTTGATGGTGAGCCCCGGTGTACTGATGTCAAACCAAATCCAGCCTGTAGTGTCAACATTGACCACGGTCGTGGAAACAGCATCGCCGTAATCAATACCGGCTTGCATTCCGGGCGCAGACCAATTCGCACCCGATGTCGAGCCGTTAAAAGTAGCACTGGATTGGCTCCACCCTGTGGCCAAAATCGGATGGACACTGAATGAAATTGATGTAGCACCCTGTGCAATTGTCCATGATTCAGCGTAAAGTCCGAGGGAAGCAGAATGGACCTTTTGGTAGGCTGGGAACGGTACTTGCCCAGAATTGAAACCAACGGTGAGCGAGCAATTGTCCGCCCAAAGCGTTCCGCAGAAGGTACCTGCGCTCATGGTCGAATCATCTCCGAAGTTTTGGTCAGGGTATTCACTGTACAAACTCGTGTCCTGAATGTTGGTATGTCCGTAAGCAGCGACCTCGTTGCCAGTTTGCATGAGGTAAGTGTACGTGTAATCGTTGTTGTAGACATGGTTTGGTGAACCGATTGCAAAGCTCCATCGTGACGATGAAGGTCCTGGAATCGACTGATTCACACCTTGAACCCACCAGGTGTAAAGCGAGCCAGCGGTGAGGTTTGTCTCAAATCGGAAGGTGGTGTTGGTAATCTCAGAATCTTCCCAAGACTTGTATTTGTAGACACCAGTTTGATTTGCGATGGTCACGATGTAACCATCGGCAGCTGCAAGAGGAGTCCAAGACAGCATCGGTTGAGTTTCGGGAGACAAAATACCATTGCTTTCGTCGTACAATACCTCTCCATCATTGGGGAAGGTGAGTGAGGGCTGTGCTGGTGGGACAATACCGTTGGTGTTGTCCACATAATCCAGTACGAGATGAGGGTCGAAACTCGAATTCCCGTTTTCCGATGAGAAGAAGGAATGCGATGAACCAGTCGTGCCGATTTGTTGAATCATAACGGTCATGGTCGTATTTCCGTTGGCGATGTTGTCCTGAGCAAGGCTGGTCAAATCCCAGTCCATCCATCCGATTGGAGTGGACAGAGTGAGGGTTGAACGCGTAATCTCTGTTGAAGAGCATGTTGGAGCGCTGGTCCAAACCACCGTTGATTCTGAGAATCCACCGCAAGGGTAGACACCGAAAGTGGTGGATGATGTTCCAACAACGCTTGTTTGATACATGCGCAGCATCATCTGTGTGGGTGTCATAGCTGCTGGCCAAGGCATGGCCGAAAGGTCAAATTCCAAGAGAATTCGGCTTTCACCACTTCCACCTGAAGAGGTCCCAAGCACCATCGTAGTGGCGGAACCTTTGTTGGTAACTGAGCCAGATGCGATTTCAACATCGGGCACAAGTGGAAGAGTTCCTGTCAAATCAAAGACTGAGCCCCGTGAAATATTGACGGTATGGTTGCCGTTTCCGTCGTCGCTTCCTTGGTCGGAGGGGTTACGGAATTTGTGAACAGACGACCATTCACCGATTCGGTCACCTTGATCTGCACGAATTCTCCAGTATGTCCAGAAATCACCTTTGCTCATGTTGCTTTCCGTGACGGTTCGGTTAAGTGCATCGTAAACCACATCGCTGATGCTGCCATCGGAAATTTCGGTAGTTGTGGTGCAGATGTCTTCATTTGAAACAAATCGTGGATCATAGGAAAAGCAGCCGACGAGTTGGGTTTGATTGGTGATTGTTGAGTTCCATGAATAGGTCGTTGTATCCTGTCCGGATGGGCGAGGTTGAGATGTGTCCCAAAGTGTTGCACCATCGGCAGGAACCAAGCCCGTGGGTCCGGGCACCGCCCATGGCGTTACCAAACGGTAGGTCAGATTCAAGCGTGGACGGGTATCGATGTTGGAGGCTTCACTGCTCGCAAATTGAACACGTCCTGCAACAACTCCCGCAATTTCTTCGGGCTGCACAATGACATTGATTCCAGTTTGTCCCGCTGCCAAAGCATGCTGAACAATCGAGGTAACATTGAGGGCAACTGTTCCGGTTGTGTTGACCCACACTCCCTCGGTTTCAGGGATTTCTGAGTCTGTGGAATGATAGGCTCCGACACCTTGCCAAGAAGAAGTATTTCCAGCTGGATAAGCCCACGAAGAAGATTCACTCCAAGCGGTGATCATTTCTGAAACGGTCATGAAGACTTCATTGTTGGAATTCACGGCGGTCATTTCAAGACTCGCGTTGACGACTTCGTACGTGCCTGGCATTGGCAAGGATGAGAAATCAATGTCGATAAGTGAACTCGCACGTAGGCTTGGATTGGAAGTTGATACCTGACTACGTCCGACATAAAGATAGGATGAACTGCCTTGGTTCGCATAGATATTCCCGCTGTCAAGATAGGTATCAGCAGTGACACTTGGGTAGGACAGTGACGGCACAAATGCACCTTCTTGAATCATAAGAGTGGCATGCGTCGAATTCAATTCTTCACCAAGATCATTGGGCAGGTAAAAGGTCGTTGCATTGCTTCTTGGACCGAGCATTCCGTTGTTGATGGGTTGTACCATCCAACGGATTTCCTGTGCGAAGGTCAGGTCGGAATTTGGATTGAACGTAAGGTTCGTCACATCAAATGATGTTGTATTTACCCGAGAATCGTAGACATAGAGGCCAGCCATATCGTCAGAGGCATCTTCTTGGATGAACAAACGCCAATCAGTCGCAGCGGTTGTGCCGCTGTACGACCAGGAAAAGGTCGGCATGCGGTCAGCGATAAGGGCATGCGATGTCGTATCCCAAACCAATTGGCTTTGAGTTGGTGCAGTATTCACTCCACCCACCGTGGGTGTAGCGACAGCTCCATCTTCCCATGTAAGCGTAAGGTAAGGCCGTTCGGTGGAACTGCCTTCGGTAGATGTGAACGTGATGAGGTCGTCGGTATTGCTGGAAGTGTATATCATCAATGAGAGATGGGTCTGTCCGTTTGCAAGAGCTGCTTGCACGGCTTCAGTAACATCGAAATCCATCCAATCATCATTGACACTTTCAACGAGATCAACATAACCCCCGATGTCCACCCCAATGGCGCGTCCACCTGCTTGTGACCAATTATTGACGCCATCATAGGTAGTGGCATTGGCAGCAGTCGTCCAACTTTGCAAGACCGGGCGAACAGCCACAGGTTCACCGGAGACGGAGGCGTATTCAGAGAAGAGACTGAGTTCAGCATCGGTGACCCGTGCCGCAGATGGTTGAGGCACTTCGCTCAGTGGAATACGAAGAAGGGCAGCGGACTGATAGCCAGTGCTGGTTTCCCCTACCAAAAGTGTGGATGAATTCTCGTAGGTGTCGTCTGAGCCCGAACCGTTTTCGATGACGTAGGTGTCTCCGAAATTCGGCAAATTAAGGTGAGGAAGAGCCCCTCGGTGTTGAAGTTCAACCGAGGCTTTTGTGGCGTTGTAGACCACGGTGGTGAGATCCGGTAGGTGGAAGTGGAAGGCATTTGACCAGTTACCAATTTGGTTGGTTGAGGAAACGGTTCGTACACGCCAGAAGTAGGTGGCTCCCTCGTCCAGATCAGTGCTGGGTGTGAAGGTGCGATTGGTGACATCAAAGCCAACGTCATTCCATGAGGTGTAGGTTTCTGCATTTACTGACCCGAAATCGGATTGAGTGTCCGTTTGTACAATGAAGCCTGTAATCGGTAAGGATGAATTGAATCCCCAATTGAGTTCGGGTTGGGTGATGGGAGTCATGTCCACGCCAGTACCAATACTCCATGAACCGTTGAGCGGTGTTGTTGGGACTGGGTCGTTTGGAATGGCATCAGAACCAGGCACGTAAACAAAGGAGAGTTCGGGGCGATTGCTGGCTGAATCTTCTGCAGTGCTAAAGTACGCTGTTCGGGCTGAACCTGAACCAACACCGAGCATTCCTGCGATGAAATCGACACGGCGGTCTTCACGCATCGCATTTTGAACAGCAAGCGTCACGTTCCATTCCACTTCATCGCCCTCGAAATAGGACGAGCCGATAGTAACACTGTCGAGAAGCGAAGAACGTTCACTTCCCTTGGCACCTGCGGTGTCCCATGAGTTGCTTCCGTCGTAACTGGACCATGTTGCATCTTCTGCACTCCAACCGTGTTCTGTGCTTTCCCATACTGCTACTGTTGGGTTACCAAAAGTCGATGAAGTCAAAGTCATCTTCAGGTGGGCGGATTCAACTGCGTAACCGTTTGGAAGGAGATTTGAAACGAGGTTGCATCCAAGCAATGCTGCGATTTCAGTTCCTCCGTTGAAGGTATTGTAATCGATGGTCATTTCTGAATCACCGTCGAAATTATCGTTGGTAGCGCTGCTGTCGATGTAGGTATCCATGCACTCAGGATATTGATTGTCATTGGAACCATTGCCGTGCTTCAGTCGGAACTCGTAACGGTCGCCACCAAGCCACGTCGTTTCAAGAGCAGAAACAAAGAAGCTTGAAGAAGTCCATTCTCCATAATGGTCGTCACTGTCCACGGTGGCCATGCGCCAGAAGTACATGTTTCCGACCTCTAGGGTGAGTGATCCGGTCATGTCAAGTGTACCGTCGCTCGGAGAGAAATCGTTGTCCGTTCGGGTATCGACCCGAAGTTCGCGCAGACGGAAATCTTCGTCGGTGGCCAGTTCAAATATGATTTCGTCAGACGTCGTCGGTGCTGTCCAATTCAATGTGGGCTGAGTATTTCCTGAAAGGTTGTGGCCTGTTTGATTCCAAACTGCAAGAGCATCCTCGGGTGCGGTAAGTGAAACGGGTGCGGGTGCAGATCCGCTTCCCCATTCATACGTAATGCTGAACGAAGGCGCATCGGTAGCAACAACGGCCTCGGCTGAATGGAAAACAATCCCTTCACCATTGGTGTAGGATTCGTACTTACCACGAACGGCCAACATCATGTCCAAGGGCGACTGGTCACCGTTGTCAAGGTAATTCTGTACGGCATGGTCGAGGTCAAAGGTGAAAGAGTCTGAGGTTTGATTTCCATCTGCGAGGGCAATGGTAGCCGTTCCTTTGGAACGTCCACCGTCGTACCATTGGAAGCCATTAGCAGCCATTTCGTTCCATGTCACGTCATCTTCAACCCACAATCCAGATTCTTCCATGCCGTGGAGGGAGATTACGGGATCTCCGGAGTAGGATGACCGTGTGAGTTTCAATTCAGCATTGACGATGGTAAGGTTGTCGTGGAGGCCGAGTTGATTGAGAGATGTGCGCAGATGTATCAGGCGCTCTTTCGACGAGGTCATGCTTGATTCAAGGGTGGTATCATCGCCGTAGGTGATTGTTTTGCTTGTTTCACTGACAAAACTGTCCTGGAAGAAGTCCTCTGAAAGACCGGTATCTACTGGATCGAACGTCATCGTTGCTGTACCATCGCCGTTGTCAACGACATTGAGGGTCGGGAGCATGAATGATGTTGTGTCCCACGAACCCCACTGGTCGTTACTATCAACGGCTCTGATTCTCATTTGCATGGTTGTTCCGTTGACCAAAGCGAGAGAGGTAGGAACATCAAATGCACCGGTCGTCCCCGTTGATACGAAGGTGTCCCAAAGGGTCGAGAAGTGCCAGTCTTCATCGGTCGAGGAACGCCAATCATCGCTGTTGCTCAGTTGGATTTCTACGTCTTGACCAGAATTGTTGGCGTAGGTAAGGCGCGGTGTTGTGACCGGCTTGAGAAGGAAGTCGCTTTCCATCCAAGGAGCGCCGTCTGCAATCGGCAGATCGGCCTCAACGCTTGCACCTGCAGAGGCAGCACCCGCAGTGGTATCCAATACAAAGGCCGGTTCATTCCCACTGGTCGTTGTTTCAGAAAGGTCGCATGTGTAGGTAGCACCCAGTGATGAAACGATGATGGAGAGGTAGGAGGCATTCGAACGCGCAGCATGTTGTGCGAGACTGGTCACGTTCAGACTGAGTGTTCCGTTGCTTGACAACAAAGCAGGGGGCTCCCAAATGCCCCGGTCTGAACTTGATTCTGCACCCATCGTGGTCCAAAGCTGATTGCTCGCAAAAGAAGTCCAGGACACATAAGAACCATTCCACATGCGATCCATGCTAGCGACATAGGCATGCATGTCAGTCGAACCCAAATCGGTGGTGGTGCATTGGAGATTCACCGTAGCCGAATGAATGGTATCCGAGGCGGTATAATTCATCGGGAAGCGGAGCAAAAGACGTGATTCTTGCAACATCTCGTTGCTTAGCATGCCCGTCGCCGAGGTATTGTAGGAGTTGGTAGGATTATTTTCTGAGATGTAAGAGTCGGCGTGAATGGCATGCGTAGAAACGGCTCGTTCGGGAGATTGCTCGTCTTCGAGCATCTTCCATCCTTCCATGGTTTGTGGAAGGGCCATGTCTGCAAAAATAAACATCACGGCCAGCAGAAGTGCTGTGGCTCGTGGACGGTTGAAAGAGAGGCTACGCATGGGACTCATGCCTTACACAACTCCCCATTATAGGGACTTTTCCCTTCCAAGCACTGAAATCCCGGTTCAGACCTGCTGCATTGCATCTCTTCCTCGTCGCAATGGATGCCAATGTTGAAGGAGGCTCGTCATCGTGGGCTGATAGCATGAGCGAACTTTGGGTTGAGAAACACCGGCCACAGTCGGTGAATCAAATTCGCGGTCAAGCGGCCGTCGTTCAACGCTTAGGCACCTATGCTGGGAGCAAAAATTTCCCCCATCTGCTCTTCGCCGGACCACCAGGGACGGGGAAAACAACTGCAGCGATGGCCCTTACCAAGGATATTTTTGGCGTAGAATTCCGTCAAAACCTTCTCGAAATGAACGCCTCAGATGAACGGAAGTTGGAGAGTATCCGGACCAAAGTCAAGCAATTTGCTCGCACGCAGCCCTATGGCGGAGCAGCCTTCAAAATCATCTTCCTCGACGAGGCTGATGCATTGACCAATGATGCACAGGGAGCACTTCGCCGAATCATGGAGCAGTATGCTGAAACTTGCCGCTTTATCCTCTCCTGCAATTATTCGTCAAAAATCATCGAACCAATTCAATCGAGATGCGCTGTCTTCCGCTTCCGCCCGCTCTCAGACGCCGATGTATCATCGCAAGTGATTCACGTCGCGGAACTTGAGCAACTGGAACTTGGAGATGGCGCCGTTGAAGCACTGACTCGGATCTCTCAAGGCGACCTGCGTAAAGCGCTCACTGCCCTCCAGGTGGCGGCCGCACTGAACACAACGGTAAGCCGAGAGCTGGTGTATGAGACTTCAGCTACCGCGCCTCCTGAAGCCCTGCATCAATACTTGATGGCCTGCAGGAGTGATGGCTTCCACGTCGCTCGTCGAAGACTGCGTGAACTGCTCGACCAATTCGGCCTCGCTGGAACTGACTTTGTGAATCAATTGCACCGTGAACTCTACAGTGCTGACTTCCTCGAAGAGGCTTCAAAACTCGCCCTCACCGAATGGATGGCTGAGATTGATTACCGACTTGTTGAAGGTGGAGGCGAACAAATCCAATTGGACGCACTGACCGCACAAATCGTCAAGCATCTACGACCTTGAAATCACATTCACTTTTCGTGAAGGGTGCCCGTCATCTATGGGGATGAGTTTCGGTTCGATGAATACATGCGAACCATTACTTCACGATTGGAATTGGCTCTTTGCTGGACTGTATTTGCACCCTTGGTCCGTTCCTTACGTCAGCGTCGAATGGCCCGTAGTGCCAGTTATGTTTACGATTGCCAACGCATTGATGTCCTCTTGTCGAGCATCATTGCTGACCACGAAGATTTACTCAGTTGAAGCCACAACGGGGGGTTCGACCGAGAAGGTCCAAGAATAGGTTCGCGTGTTCGTCCAAGGGTCGCCTTCTTCTGAAATTTCGATGGAAATCTCATGGTCACCAACTGCGAGATTGTAACCCAAAAAGATGGCAAAGGGTTGATCTTGTTCACCATGTGGAAGCAAGATCGGAGCCGAGCGGTTGTCAACGGTACGCCACGTACCAACATCCTCGCCGTGAGTGGTCCAAAATGATTCATTGGCATTCAGCGGAGTATCGGTATTCTGGAACCGATGCACCACGGTTATGTTGGCACCTTCATTGTCAACGTTGTCTGCCAGGCCGAAAAGAATCCAGGTTCCTCCTTCAACGTATTCGCCCTCTGACAGAGTCCAGCTATGCAGTCCATCTTTTCCACTTCCATCAGCGAACGTAAAGATGCCTTCATGTTCCACGACCACTCCCCAATCATTCGATAGTTGGGGGGCTACAATATCGCCAAAAGGAGGATTGACAAGCAAGAAAGAAAGTGAAAGGAAGGTGAAGGTGTAAAGGAAGAACGATTTGAACCATGTTCCCTTTGTATAATGCTCTTTGAAACGCTCTGGCATCACCATTCGGTGTATTTGGGGAATAAGAATGATCATCGAGAGAGGAAGGAGGTAGAGGACATCCGTTTTGTCAAGGGTCGTGGAAGGCATCAAAACGTAGCGCATCAAACACGTTGCGATGACGGCGTACGTGATGACGAGCCACATTGAAGCGGTGTCCGCTCGTTCTTTGTTGACGTACTTCACCGGGTCAAATGGCTCAATGCCCAAATCTGCCCCGCTGCGACGCTTTTTCTTCTCGTCACCACCGTCACGCCCCTCTCGCTTTCTGCGTTCGGTTTGCGCCGCCGCCATGGCCGTTTTGAGGTCCACCATACAGCGAGGGCAGACGAGCAAGTGTTAGAATACTACGGTTGATTTTTCTGACTTCAATTCATCACTGAAGCGATGTAACTTGTCCGATTTGTTCAAAGAGGGAATGGCTCACCCACGGTTAAGGCCGGGGTGGCGTAGTTGGTAGCGCGTCGGACTCATAGGGCAGCCTCCAAGGCAATCGTATGACGTGCAAGCCCCTTGTGGTGTCTGAGACATCCGAAGGTCGCGGGTTCGAGCCCCGCTCCCGGCACCATTCACGGTTCGCAACATGCCTTTGATGGAAGATCAAAGGGGGCTGCCGCGTAACAATCATTAAATTAGACCACCCAGTCCGACCGACTGGTATAATGCCTCTTGCACGCTATGAATCCATTGATGAATCCCTCAAAACGAGGATTCTCGACGTGTCCAAGGAAGAGTTCGGAGCACATGGCTATGAAGGGGCATCGTACAACAAAATCATCCAGAAAATAGGCATATCAAAAGGTTCGATGTACTATTACTTTGAAAATAAAGAAGATCTCTTCCTTACATGTTTCCTCGATGAGGCTCGTTCGGCTGGAATGTTATCGTTCGAAATGAACAAGTTATCAGAAGTTGTTGATCACGATGTGTATTGGGATTCAATCAAGATGATTTCATCACAGCAATGGAATGATGTTCTTCATCATCCACTGTTCATGTCCCTGATGCGTCAATTGGTTTCACTGGGATCAGATCATCCCATCTTCCGTAAGTTGAACGCCGAATGTGAAGGCTTGAGTGAGTATGGTGAACTCATGTCCCTTCTCGAACATGGAGTGCAGATTGGGGCAATCCGTGATGATGTTCCTCTCAATGTGCTCATTCGTATGAACACCGAATATGAGGTTTGGCTGTTGCAAGAAATACAGGAAGGCCGCTTGAATGAACAACAAGTGGTTGACAAATTCTTTGAGATGTTTAAACAACTCTTTGAAATAAGAAGGTGAAAAGATGAACAGATTATTGCAAATGGAAAACCTAGAACGTCATTATGAAACCCCTGCTGGTGTAGTCAAAGCACTTGATGGCGTTGGCTTTGAAATCCAAGAAGGGGAGCGCGTGATTCTGCTCGGCCCGTCCGGTTCAGGAAAAACAACCTTGCTCAACTGCTTATCTGCTCTAGACAGCCCTACTGGGGGCTCCTATTCTTTCCTCGGTGAGGAAGTACCTCGGAATCATTCAGAGAAAATGACCTCGTTTCGCAGAGATAACATTGGATATGTATTCCAATTCTTCAATCTCCTGCAAGACCTGACCGTGCTTGAAAATATCCTCTTGATTCAGGAATTGGCCGGCAAGAAAGACCCTGCTCGTGCCAAAGAATTACTCCGACTTGTTGGGTTGGATGCCGAAATCAATCGATTCCCAGGTGAGATCAGCGGCGGTCAACAACAACGTGTCGCTATCGCACGAAGCATCGCAAAGCGACCCACGCTCCTTCTGGGCGATGAGTTGACGGGTAACCTGGACACGGAAACCTCGAATAAAGTAATGGAGGCCTTGGTCAGTGCCTGCAAGCAAGAAAACATCACCTCGATATTTGTCACCCACGATGAAGGGCTTGTGCGGTATGCCACACGTGTCATTCGAATTGACAGCGGGAAAATCGTGTCTGATGAACAGGTCAACAGTACCGAAAGCGAGTGAGGTGAACTCATGTCAGCCCTACTCAACAAACGTCTCGCACGAAGCCTCTGGCGAACGAAATTACGACTTTTGGCCGTGGTATTGATGGTTTCAGTAGGCGTCTTTGCTGGAATCACCTTTGGCGGATATTCGCATAACCTTGACACCATGTATGAGACCATGCAGGCTGATGACGCTGAGGGGTCAAATCTAGCAGACCTTTGGATTGACAACCAAAGTTCAACATGGACGACCGAACAAAGTGCCTCGTTTTGCGCAAGCCTCCAAGAGTCATGGCCTACAGATACTCAACCGCTTGATTCATGCGAGGCACGTAGAGTCGTTCAAGGCACCATGTTCCACACCAATGAATCAGGTGAATACATCATCAATTCAATGTGGCATGGCATTCCTGCTGACGCCAATGCAGACCGTGTGTGGATGCCCGATGGTCACTCGGAGGGTCGAGTTGCATCAGCTGCAGATGAAATTGTAATCGACGCTCACGTCGTTGATGCACTTGACCTCAATCTCGGAGATACGGTGAGTATCGGGGCTGGTGCAGCCGCTACGGACTTCGCCTTGGTGGGTATTGGCTACCATCCATTGCAT
>Ga0222716_10000433_pt1 | contig 35773 bp, 53 predicted proteins | sample C33_13DmetaG_FD_165044 | JGI IMG/M metagenome (GOLD analysis project Ga0222716, IMG submission 165044) | Estuarine water microbial communities from San Francisco Bay, California, United States - C33_13D | ecosystem: Environmental > Aquatic > Marine > Unclassified | place: USA: California... | reverse complement strand
TAATTGACTCAGATCTAGATTATGATTTAGGTGTATTAAACACATTATCTTATACACAAACTTTAGTAAGTCAACAAGACGGTTTTAACAAGTACTTTAAAGAAGAACAAGTATTATTAGAAGATCAAAATATAACTGTTACAGAAAACGGTCAGATAGGTATCAAAGTTCCGGATTATATTATATCAGTTACTAAGGTAATGAAAGTTGATTCTTTTACTCAAGCTGGCATGTACAATTTTGAATATCAATACTTCCTAAACAATTTTGATATGTTTTATAGTGGTGCACACGGTACAGGTTTATCAAACTATTACACTCAAAAATTAAATGTAGAACATATAGATTTTATGCTTAACACAGCTCCAGCTATTAGATTTAATATGTATAAGAGTAGATTATATTTAGATGTTGATTGGAAAAGAATAGATAACAATAAAGGAAGAGGTGATTTATTCCTTTTATGTGAAGTATATGAGGTCGCAGACCCTGAAATTACTGGAGAGGTTTATAAAAATACTTGGTTAAAGAGATACGCAACAGCGTTAGCAAAGCAGCAGTGGGGTTCAAATTTAAAGAAATATCAAAATACAGAACTTCCTGGTGGTGTACAACTTGATGGTCAGGGCTTATGGCAAGAAGCGACTACTGAAATTCAAGAGTTAGAAGAAGAGTTGAAAAATTCAACACTTGAAATGGATTCTATACTCTGGGGTTAAAAAGGAATAAATAAATTATGATAGAATTAAGAAATTTTTTACAAGCTGATAGTACTGATGACTTTACAAAATCTGTAAAGGATCATATGACTCAATTAGCGTTTGAGAAACTTAACGTTATTAAACAAGAAATGGCCAAAGATTATTTAAAGAGTGATGAAAATGAACCTTCTTGAATGGAAACAATACCAAACTCAAACGTTTAGAGAAGAGCTTAAAAAGCAAATGATGAATGGTGTCTCACACGATACTCATTTTCTTTTCTCTGAAGAGCAGCTTGATGAAATTAAACAAGAAATTGAAATTGAACAATTTGAAGAGACAGTTTCTTTTGATGGAGAACTTGAAATAGATCGTCCGTTAATAGAAGGTCATTCAGAAATTCAAGAAGTATTAGATTTTGTCCCTGATGAAGACGGGTCTGTAATGGATCTAGTTTTTGAGTTTGATCTTAATGAGATTGATCCTTCTATTAACGGAATGAATGCTCTAAGAGAGTTATTGTTTGCAGAAGAATATGAATTTGTTACTGAAGAAGAATTAGATGAAGAAGATATGTGTCCAGATGCTTGCTGTGGTAAACCAATCTTAGAATGTAAATGTGGTCCAGATTGTGAGCATTGTTCATGCTATGAGATTAATAACAGTGAAAAAGAATTGGGTGAAGAGAAAAACCCTGCTGGTGGTAAAAAAGCTAAAGGTAAGCCTTCTAGAGCTAAAGTTATCTTTAAGCGTGCTAAAGGTGAAATTAAAAAGAAAAAGATTTGTGGGCCTGGAATGAGATTAGCAGGTAACAGGTGCCTTCCTCAAACCGGAACACAAAAAGCTAAAATGCGACGCGCAGGTATAAAGCTTAAGAGAGCTAAGAGAGCTATGGGCGGCGGTGCTAAAAAGAAAGCAGCATTAAAATCTAAGATTACTAAACGTAGAGTTAAAGGTAGATCTAGATCACTTGCTAATACAACGAATTAAGGATAATTAAGATGGCAATTGTAACAACAGCAAAATATACCGGTGGTGGAGGATCAACTCCTGGTAACAGGGTAGTACTTAACATTTCTGGCGCTAACCACTCGCTTAGCGTATCTGATTTTACTTTTGGTGGTAAAGTTACTAATGTTAACATGATTGAAACAGTTATGAATTGTGGAGCGTCTGCTGTAACTATTGATGGTAAACTTTATGAGACAGGTAGATGGGAGTTATCACAGATTGGTGGTATACCACTTGCCGCAACTAACACATGTGTTGTTACTTTTGATACAGTAGGTACAGGTAATGTGTTTATTGAATTTAGGAGCTAAACATGAAACTTATTAAAGAAGATATTAGCTTTAATGATATGCAAGTTTTGTCAGAAGGTAAAGGTGCTGACAAAAGAATGTATATACAAGGTCCTTTTTTGCAAGCAGAAAAAGAAAATAAAAACAAAAGGGTTTATCCTGCCGCAGTTATGGCTAACGCAGTTGAAAACTATAAAAAAGATTATATTGATCAAAAGAGAGCGCTAGGTGAACTTAATCACCCTGCTGAGCCTGTTGTTAATCCCGAACGCGCTGCTATTATGACACAAAGTCTAAAAGAGACTAGAGCTAAAGATGCTATCTATTATGAAGGTAAAGCAAAAGTTCTTTCAACACCAATGGGAAAGATTGTTGAAAATCTTTTAGACGATGGTGTAAAAATTGGTGTATCGTCTAGAGGTTTAGGTTCACTTATGCCTACTAATGGTATCAATATTGTGGGTGAAGATTTTACCCTGACTACAGCTGCTGATGTTGTTTTTGACCCATCAGCTCAATCTTCTTTTGTAGAAGGTGTTTACGAGCAAGCAGAATGGATTTATGAGTCTGGAATGTGGAGACAAGTTGATCTTGACTTCCAGAGAGAAAGATTAAAAAGAGCTAATATGAAAGAGCTCAACAAAGTTAAATTAGAAGTGTTTGAAAGCTTCTTAAAAACACTTTAATATAAATAGATTAACGGAGTTTTAATACAATGGAAAAAAATAATGATTTAATCTCAGTGATTGAGGAGCTTCTCGAGGCAGATATGACTGCGCCTAAAAAGGTTAAGAACCCTCAAAACAAAATGGCTGAAGAAGAGCAAGTAGATGAAGCTCAGGATAAAACTGATAAATCTATTGCTGCAAATAAACTAACAGATACTGCTAAGCCTAAGTCAGATAACCAAGGTGATGATTCATCTAAAGTAATTGGATCTGAAAAAGGTGCTGCAATGGATGCTGGTGGTGATAAAGATGTTGGTAAGATGGATAAAGGTAAACTTCCATCAGATGCTGCTGACAACTCATCAGAAGTAATCGGTTCTAATAAAGGTGCTGCAATGGATGCTGGTGGTGATAAAGATGTTGGTAAGATGGGTAGCAAAGAAAAAGGTAATCCATCAGATGCATCAGCTGAAGTTGAAGCAGATAAAGGTCCACATGATCAATCTAAAGATGAATCAGTAGAAGAAACTGATGAAGCTATCGAAGAAGCAGGACAAGATACTAAAGTTGAAAAGAATGCAAACGATGAGCAACTTCCTGATGAAGAAAAAGAATCAATGAAGAATATGAAAGAAGAAAATTTAGAATGGGATTGGGAAAAAATTGATTCTTTGTCGGAAGAAGAGTTTCAAGAGCTAGTTGACTCGTTATCAGAAGAAGATCTTGTTGAATTTAATGCACATTATGAATCATTAAATGAAGCAAAAAATGACGATGAAGACGACGATGATGATGATAAAGAAGAAACAGATGAGTCAGTTGAGGAAGGTCATGATAAGGATCATGATGACAAAGAGGATGACGATGATGACGATGATGATAAAAAAGAAGCTGATGAGTCTGTAAGTGAAGAAACAGAGTGGGATTGGGATAAGATCGAAGGTCTTACCGAAGAAGAATTCCATGATTTTTATACAAACTTATCTGAAGAAGAGCAGTCAGAAATCGAAGAGCATTATAAAGAAGTTACCGAAGCTAAAGATAAAGGTGACATGGATAAAGATGGTATCGATGAGCCTGATGGTAAAGAGTATATGGATAACAAGGACAAGGCTATTAAAGCTGCTATGGCTAAGAAAGAGTCTGTCGAAGAAGATGAAGAAGTAGAAGAAGCAACAGGTGAAAAACTTGAGAAAGCTTCTACTAAATCTCATAACGAACCGATGAGACCTGGTGAAGAAAAAGGTGATAACGCTCCTGTAGATAAGGGAGGTAATCCTGGTGAAGGTCCTCACAATCAATCAAATGATCCAAATGAAACTCCTACAAAAGCTAATCCTAAGAAGACTGTTAAAGAAGAGACAGACGAACTTATGGAAGATCTTGAAGTAGATTTTAAAGAAAAAGCTGCAGTAATTTTTGAAACAGCAGTTAATGAAAAAGCAAATATCATTAGAGAAGAAATTGAAGCAGAATATTCTCAAATGTTAGAAGAAAAAGTTGATGAAGTTAATGAAAGAGTTAATCAGTATGTAGATTATGTCGTAAATGAATGGCTTGAAGAAAATCAACTTGAGATTAAATATTCTCTTCGTACAGAAATTGCTGAAAACTTTATTCGTGAGATGAAAACTGTTTTTGAAACTAATTTCATTGATATTCCAGAAGAAGAAGTATCTGTTGTTGATGAATTAACAGAAGCAGTTGAATCATATAAAGAACAGATTGAAGAGCAGAGTTCTGAACTAGAAGCTGCTAAAAAAGAGCTTTTAGAAATTAAAAGAAAAGAAATTGTCGAAGCCATTGGTGAAGACCTTCCTCAGACACAAAAGATCCGCTTAGAAAAATTGTCTGAGAATGTTGAAGCTGATGACATCGAAGAGTTCAGATATAAAGTCGAGCAGCTTAAAGAAGGCTATTTTGATGAGTCGTCTGAGCAACCACTTCTCAGCTCATTGAGTGAGGAAGTATTCGGTGGTACAGTTATCGAAGAAGATGACAGTACTGTATCGCAGTATGCGAAATTCCTTTCAAAGACTGTGACTAAGTAAGAAAATTTTAGGGTAAAAATTAATAAGAAAATTAGACATAATAAATTTTGAATAGGAGAAATAAAATGTCAACCGATGTCCTTATGGAAAAATGGGCACCAGTAATCAACCACGAAGATCTCGATCCAATTAAGGAACGTGATCGTAAAGCGGTTGTTGCTCAGGTCCTAGAAAATACTGAAACGGCATTAAGAGAAGAAGCAGGTATTATGAATGAGTCATCACTATCAGGCGCAGGCTTTGGTGGTGCTTTTTCAGGTGCAGGTTCTAACTCAACTATTAATGCAACAGGTCGTGCAGGTTACGACCCAATTATCATCTCACTTGTACGTCGTGCAATGCCACAGATGATGGCTTTTGATCTTTGTGGCGTTCAGCCAATGTCAGCTCCAACAGGGTTGATTTTTGCGCTACGTGCACGTTATCAAGACAGTAACACAAACGCAGATGGTCGTGAAGCATTCTACAACGAAGTCTTCCCGAACTTCTCTGGTACACCATTTAATACTGGTTCACCAGCAACTCATGCAGCTGGTTCAAATGCTGCAACAGCAACTAACCCATTCACTCCAGGTCGTGCAAACAACGCTGGTGATGCAGGTTCAGATGGTGCTGATGCTTTTACAGCTAACTTCGTTAACGATCCGTTTAGTGATGCATCTGGTAACGATCCAATCTTGGAAGTAGCTAATCAAGCTGGTGGTAATCCAGAAACTGGTGACTATGTTCCATCCGGAATGAGTTCTGCTGGTACATCACCATTTGGTATGTCTACTAGAGAAGGTGAAGGCGACAACTTCCGTGAAATGTCATTCACAATCGAACGTACATCTGTCGAAGCAAAGACACGTGCGCTCAAGAGTGAGTACACCATGGAATTAGTTCAAGACCTTAAAGCTGTTCATGGTTTGGATGCAGAAGCTGAGTTGTCAAACATTTTGTCAACTGAAATTCTTGCTGAAATCAACCGTGAGGTTGTTCGCACAATGGTTAGCCAAGCTAAGTATGGTGCAGACGGCTTAACAAATGACGGTGTATTTGATCTCATTGCAGACGGTCAAGGCCGTTGGTCAGTTGAGCGTCAAAAAGGTCTTATGCTACAGCTTGAGAAAGAAGCTAATAAAGTTGCTTTCGAAACACGCCGTGGTAAAGGTAACTTCGTTCTTTGTTCTGCAAACGTTGCTTCTAGCTTGACAATGGCTGGTCTTCTTGACTATTCATCAGGCTTAAACGACAACTTGAATGTTGACGTAACTTCAGGTGTATTTGCAGGTACATTGAATGGTCGTATGAAAGTTTACGTTGACCCATATGCAACTTCAGGTGACTATGCTGTTGTTGGTTATAAGGGTTCAAACAACATGGACGCAGGTATGTTCTATTGCCCATACGTTCCGTTGCAAATGGTACGTGCAGTTGCACAAGAAACATTCCAGCCAAAAATCGGCTTTAAGACTCGTTACGGTATGGTTTCAAACCCATTCGCTAGCGGAGCTGCTGCTGTTAATAGTGCTGGTGGTCTTGTTGCACACAACACTAACGTTTACTATCGTAAGTTCCGTATCGACAACGTTTAAGTCGATTACGTTCTTTGTAAAGAGGCAGCCGCGGCTGCCTCTTTTTTTATTATAAATATAATATGGCATTATCTTATAATACAGTATCCAGTAGAATACCAGAGCTTTCTTTTGTAGCTCCACAAAATTTTTATGCAGTAGCAGAAAATATGCCTAGTGTCGTATTTTTACTTCAAGGATTAACTATTCCTAATATTACAGGTGGTGAAGTACCTTTACCTAATAGATTGAATTCTAGTAGAGCATTTGTACCTGGTAACGGTGTTGATTATGCAACTTTAGATTTTACTTTTTTAATTGATAAAAATTTCGGTAATTATAGAGCTGTAGTTGAATGGTTAAAAGCTATAAACCATCCTGAAAGTTTTGATCAATATGGTAACTACACACAAAGCGCTAACAATATCTCTAGTAGATCTGATTTTGCGAGAACCACAACTAACATTACTGTGTTCGGTTGTGATGATGGTAACAATCCTTTAATACATTGGAATTTTGTAGAATGTTTTCCAATCAGTGTTGATGGACCTACATATGATGCTACGAGCGCTAATATAGATTATATTACTAGTACAGCTTCATTTAGATATCTTTACTTCGAAAATGAAACTTATACTAATGGTAAATTAAATAATGATAAAATATAGAGGTTATTATGGCTAAAAAAAGACAAAGAGCGAAACAAATATCTAAAGGTATTACACATCAACAACCTAATAAGTATCATAAAATCGCTAGAAAAGAGCACATGAGCTCAAGTAGTAGACAAGATGCTCAACTACAAGCACATTTAAAGCTTAAAAAAGTTGTTTTAACAATACCTAATCCAAATACAAATGAAACTAACAAAAGATTTATTAAAGTAAATTCTAGAGAGGTTTGGGGTAGTCCTAAGAAATAAAATGAGTATTTTATCTGGTGACAATATTTTTTATTATTTAAAAGAAGTAAAATGGGTAAGTCCTAAACATCACGAAGAGCATGATGAGGTACATACCCAAGCTGCTGTTAAACATGGTACCTATCCAGATCATGTTCATAAAATGTTACACCATCTTAAAGATAAAAATAATTATCACAAAGCTATGAAGAATGCTAAATCAATGACCGTAAGTCCTGTATCTGTTAAAAAGATGTCTAATACAGATGCAGGTTCTAAACCTAGACCAGGTGTTATAGATAAAGAAAAGTCTAATAGAGTAAAGAAACAGATGTCAGGATCTAAACCTGTAACCAAACCTATTGTATTGCATGATAAACATACAGGTCATACCCACTTACTAGCTGGAAATACTAGACTAACTCATAATACTCATCATGGTACAGGTAATACTCCCGTGCATGCAATAACATACAATTCGAGTAAGAAGGAAAATTAATATGAGTATTTTAACAGGGAACAATCTATTTTATAACAAAGTAGTTTTTAATGAATGGAATGAAATTGAAGAAGATGCTATCTATATTGATGAAGAAGACGGTGGTAAAAAGAAAAACGTTAAGTTAAATAAACCTTTTCTTACACCTGGTGGTCCAAAGAAAAGATCAGTGTATGTCAAAAACGCAAAAGGTAATGTTGTTAAAGTAAATTTCGGTGATCCTAATATGGAGATAAAAGCTGATAACCCTGAGCGAAGAAAATCTTTCAGAGCAAGACACAATTGTGATAATCCAGGTCCTAAAGATATGGCTAGATATTGGAGTTGCAAACAATGGTAAATGATAAAGAACAAGTAAATGAAATATTAGGTTTTGCAAGAACTAGACCTAAAACCAAAACTATTACTGTAAAAAAAAGACCGCCTGAAGAGCCTAGCTTACGTGATAAAGTAATAGCTAAAAGAAAAGAATGGGCTAAACAAAGGGCGACAAAAGAAGAAATGCGTGATGAAAATATTAAAAGAAAAGCTGAGTATGTCAAAATAAGACAGGAAGCTATTATGGTTGGTACTGCAGGTAATAAACCTAGAGGTCCTAGAACTAAGAACCTTAACCCTTTAACGTCTAAAAAAGTTAATCCAAATTCAAACGATTACTTGAGATCAAAAGGTACACAAGGAAGACATGTGACCACTAAGGCTACAACTTCTACACAGTCAATAAAACAACAACAAGCTAATAGAAAAAGATCTCAACAAGGAGCTTTAAGAGCTTATGGTAAAAAGAAAATGACTTTAAATAGAGTGTTATGATGTCTATTTTTTCAGGTAATAATATTTTTTATAAAAATATAAAAGAAAATTTTATGGATGGTAAAAATCCAGAAGATAAAGGTGACAGTAAACGTCATGGTGTCCCTACTAAAGCTTCTGTTTCAAAACTTAGAAAAGTTGCTAAGCAAGGTGGACGAAAAGGTCAGTTAGCACATTGGATGGCTAACATGAAAGCTGGTAAAGCAAAAAAGAAAAATGATTAGTTTTGATATTGAAAATATTACAAAAGGTATTGGAATTGTAACAGCATCATTTGCTCTTATTGGTGGTGGATACACATTGTGGGATAAATTTGAAAGCAAAGACATTCTTACTTGGGCACCAGAACACTTTGTTATTGAGCCATTCGAAGGTGACTACAAAGTTACTGTAGCAAGAGAGAAACACAGAGATGATTGTACTGTTACTGATTTTACTCTGACTGTTAGAGACAGCCAAAATATTGTCCATCAAGCATCAAGCAGTATTGGCAAGTTTATGGGTCCAGCAAGTGATACAGTTGATACGTTTGCTTTTAAAATGAAAATAGAATCTACTCAATTGGTTGCTCCAGGCACTGCAACGCTGATTGCTTATATAGATTATGCTTGTCCAGAAGGAAATATTGCAGTAACATATCCTAAACATAAAAATTTAAAGTTTGAAATAGCTAATTAATGGTAACATTAACCGAATCCGCTAAAGAATATATGAAAAAAGTAGCTATTAATAGTAATAGTCAATACGTATATCTATCTGTAAAAGGTGGAGGGTGTTCAGGTTTTCAATATGAATGGTCTTTAACAGATACTAAAGGTTTTGGTCCTACTATAGATAATATATTATGTATAGATGATATGGCTGAAATGTTTGTAGCTGGTTGTACTATTGATTACGTAAATGAATTAGGCGGGTCTTATCTTAAGGTAATCAATCCTAACGCGACAGCATCTTGTGGATGTGGTGAATCATTTGCAGTATAAACATATGGTCTCTGGGGCTTTAGTACATCACAGCAGCTGTACAGATTATAAGAAAAAAGAAGAGGTTTTTCTCTTCTTTTTAATTTTTTTACATATTATATTTAGCAAACATTTTTACTAATTGAGCTACTATATCTGATCGAACAATATGATCCGTAGTAAACCTTACAATAGGAGCTTCTATACTATAATGATGACACATCTCTACAAACTCATCTAAAGCCTCGCCATCATGCACGTCAGATTGCGCTGGATCACCTAAAAGAATTAACTTAGAGTTCTCACCAATACGGGTTGTAATAGCTTTAATCTCCGACATGTTTAAGTTTTGAGATTCATCTACAATAATAATACAATCTTCAAAAGAATTACCTCTAATAGTTTCTATAGGTTGAATTTGAATTTGTTCTTTCGAAAACATGTAGTCATAACGACCTTTTCCTAAACCTTCTTGTAATACATTCATAATAGGTCTTAACCAAGGTGTCATTTTTTCTTCTACAGAACCAGGAAAATAACCTAAAGATCTACCGGTTGCAACATTTGGCCTTGTGAGAACAATTTTATCATATCCTCCTTTGAGTATGAGCTGAGCAGCTTTCATACCTGTACAGAATGTTTTACCTGTACCAGCTGGTCCAATACATATTGTCATTACGGATTGATCTATACAGTCAAGAAGATATTGTTGAGTAGGATTCTTAGGTTGGATATGGAAGGCGGTAGACGATTGAATTTCTTTCACGAAAGTTTCTTTCTTTTTAGGTCGTGCCATTTATATTTTCTCCTGGGGTAAAAACTGAAAAAACCTCCATGGCCAAAATGGCTGGAGGTTAATTGAAATATAGTAAAGAACTTTACCATTAAACTATTTATAATAACCGTATGTTGACTCATGACGAATTATTAAAAATGTGGGAAGAAGATGCTGGTATAGATAAGACAGCGCTTGACTCAGCATCTGTAGATGTACCAAAGTTACATCATAAATACTTATCTATTCTTATGGATCTTAAAGCTAAGAAAATAGCTATGAATCATAAGCTAGACTCGATAAAAAAAGATAAAGAATTATACTATTCTGGTCAAGCTACTGCTAATGAATATAAAGAAAAACCTTTTGATCTTAAACTAAAGACAAAAGCAGGTGTTGATAAACATGTCAATACTGATCCAGAAGTAGTTGCAATTGAACAAAGAATAGAGTATATAAATATTCTACTTGAAGGTCTCAATCACATACTTGAGCAAATTAAGTGGAGAAACCAATCAATAAAAAACGCTATTGATTGGGTAAGATTTACTTCTGGCAGTCTATGATAACATTCCGAAAAAAAAACGACGTCTATCTCGAATTTGATGGTGATAAAGCAGACCTAAGAATGTTGAGTGATTATTTTACATTTAAAGTACCAGGTGCAGAATTTACTCCTCAATACAGGAGTAAGTTTTGGGATGGTAAGATAAGATTGGCTAATCTTCGCGAAAGTAATATTTACGCTGGTTTAATGGGTGATATAACTAAATTTGCAAAAGATATGGATGTAGATTGTTACTTTGAAGGTTCTAAAACGCAAATACTTGAACCAAGTAATACTGAATTTTTAACTAAATTTCTAGATGTACTAAAACCTTATTCTAAAGGTAAACGTATTGAGATGAGAGATTATCAAATAGAAGCTTTTAAGACAGCTGTTACTAAACAACGTTGCCTTTTATTATCACCTACCGCATCAGGAAAATCTTTAATTATCTATGCACTAATTAGATGGTGGTTAGAAACACATGACAGAAAAATACTTATTATTGTACCAACGGTTTCGTTAGTAAGTCAAATGACATCAGATTTTAAAGATTATTCTAATGGTAAATTTACTAACATACATAGTATTACTGGTGGTGTAGAAAAAGAAACTAAAGAAAGAGTAGTTATATCTACCTGGCAATCTATCTATAAAATGTCTGCTGGTTGGTTCGCTCAGTTTGGTTCAGTAGTAGTAGATGAAGTACACCACGCTCAAGCTAAATCTATACAATCTATTATGAATAAAATGCTTATATGTCCGGATAGAATTGGGCTAACAGGAACATTGCAAGAAGCTAAAACACATGAGTTGGTGTTGAAAGGTCTTTTTGGTTCCGTTCATAAACTTATTACAACTAAAGAGCTTATGGATAGAGATCAAGTATCGCAAATGAATATAAGATTGGTGCAGCTTCGTTACGAAGAAAGTGATCGTAAAAAAGTTAAAGATATGACTTATAATGAAGAAGTAGAGTTTATAGTAACTCATGATAAAAGAAATAGTCTTATTGCTAAAATGGCTTCTACTTTACCAGGTAATACATTAGTTGTATTTTTAAGATTAGAACACGGTAAAGATATATTTGATAGAATTAATACTGAGAAACAATTGTACTATGTCGCTGGTGAAACAGATAAAAATTCAAGAGAAGCAGTACGGCAAATGGCAGAATCAAATGATGTTATTATTATAGCATCACTTGGTGTGTTTTCTACTGGAGTAAATATACGTAATCTTCATAATTTAGTGCTTGCACATCCTACTAAATCGAAAATAAAAGTATTACAATCAATTGGTCGTATTTTACGTAAGTCAGATAACGGTCAAAAAGCAACAGTGTTTGATATTATTGATGATCTAAAATATAAATCTAGAGATAATTTTGCATTAAGACATTCAAATGAACGCTTTAAGTATTATACCACAGAGGAGTTTGATTACAAAATCAATTCAATAGATTTATGACACAAAAAAGAACCAGACAAAAACCAGGCGATGAACATTACGTTAATAATATTGAATTTACATTAGCGCTAGATGAATATAGTCAAGCTTGTAAGAAAGCTTTAGCTAAAGGAGAAGAGAGACCAGTTATGTCTCGTTATCTAGGAGAGTGTGTTTATAAAATGTCAAATAGACTATCTCTTACTCCACGTTTTAAAGGTTATATGTATAGAGATGAGATGGTACAGAATGCTATTTTAGGTGCTATGAAATATATGTACCGCTTTGACGGAACACGTTTTGACAACGGTTTTGCGTATGTAACCCAAATATTATTCAGTCATATGATACAGACTATTAAGAATGAAAAGAAAAAATATGAACTAAATTTAAGACTTATTCAAGAAGCAGAAGTCTCTGTTATGGGAGATCAAGAATTTGAAGGTGTTGCTGATACACACGCTCGTTCTATAGCAGATCAAAAATTAGATGAGTTGCAAAGTCAAAGAGTAGAAAAAGGTAAAGGTGGTTTCTCTTTACGTACTGGTTATACTAAAGAATCACGCGCCGCTTATAAAGGTGGTACACCATTACGACCATCAAAAGGTGAAAAATGAAAATAGCGTTTATTGGTGATTTACATTTCGGTGCACGCAACTCTAATCAAGTTATTCAGCGTCATCAGAGAAGTTTTTTAATGAACTGTTTCTGGCCATATATTGAAAAAAACAATATTAAAACTGTTATTCAAACAGGTGATTATTTTGATAACCGTAAATGGATCAATTTACAAACTATGTCTTTTCAAAAGATGTATTTTGTTGATTTCGCTGAAAAATTAAACGTAACAGTACATGGTATTATTGGTAATCATGATATACCTTTACGCCATTCCTTAGTTATGAATTCGCCACAGCAAATATTAACTCAATCACATATGAATTTTTATGATAAACCTAAGACGTTAAATTTTGATGGTGTTGACATTACTTTTATACCTTGGGTGTGTAAAGAAAATTACGAAGAAGTAACTAATGTTATTCGTAAAGGTGGAGATATATTAGTAGGGCATCTAGAAACGCAAGGTGCTGTATTACTACCCGGAAGGTTATCTGAGGAAGGTTATCTGCCAGCAGACTTTAAAAACTGGAAAGAAGTTATTTCAGGACACTATCATACACAAAATAAAATCGCTAATATACATTATATTGGTATACCTTATCAACTAATGTGGAACGACACTTCTTCTAAACAAGGTTTTTGGATACTAGACACTACTGATCGATCATGGGAATTTGTAGAAAATAAAGGAAAATATTTTCATAGAATAACATGGAACGATGGGTGTGATTATCCTATTGAATTATGTTTGGATAGCTATGTAAAGATTAACATAAAAAAGAAAACTAGTTTTGAAGAATTTGAAAAATTTATTGATCGGGTTAACTTTCAAGAACCTTTTGAAGTTAAAATACTAGAATCGTTTGAAGAATTTAATCAAGAAAATGTAGGAGAAATTATACAATTATCTTCTACTACTGAGCTTATTGGAGAGTATATTGATGATGTTGCTACAGATAATAATAAAGAATCTATTAAAAAACTTATGATAGAGATATATGAAGATGCTATGAGTGTAGATGAATGATATTATTTAAAACAGTTTCATATAAAAACTTTCTATCTACAGGTAATACACCTAACGTTATCTTACTCAATAGAGTACCGTCTGTTCTTATTACCGGTCAAAACGGTTCAGGTAAATCTACTATTCTAGATGCTCTATGTTATGGTATTTTTGGTAAACCTTACCGTAATATTAATAAACCACAATTAATGAATACAGTTAATGAAAAAAACTTAGAAGTTGAAGTTGAGTTTGAAATTAATAGTGTAGACTATAAAGTAGTTAGAGGTATTAAGCCTAATAAGTTTGAAATTTATCGAAATAAAAAACTTATGCCTCATGATGCAGCAATAAAAGATTATCAAAAAAAATTAGAAGATATTATTGGTCTTAATTATAGAGCATTTACTCAAATTGTGATTCTTGGTTCAGCAAGATATCAATCATTTATGGATCTTCCTACAAATGATAGAAGAGTTATTATAGAAGAAATATTAGACATAACAGTTTTTTCTAAGATGAATAACATTCTTAAATCTAGAGCACAAAATACAGAACTAGATATCAAGGAAAATGAATATCAAAAAGAAATTTTAAAAACAAAAATATCAGGTCAAAAAGGTCTTATTAATAATCTAGTAAACAGATCTAAAGAATCAGAAGAAAAAATACTACAAGAAAAAAATAAAATTGATGGGCAAATTAATTTAATAGAAATTAAAATTTCTAAATCTGATAGCGACATAAATCTTTTAACTCTTATTGATGTAAATGACTTACAAGATAAACTCTCAACAGCAAAATTTAAAGGTCAGCAAATAAAGCAAAAAAGAGCTGAAGTAGATAGTAAAATAAAATTTTATAAAAATCATGATCACTGTTATGTGTGTGAGCAAGATATAGATAATGGGTTAAAAACTAAACAAGTAACTATTCTTTCAGAAGAAGCAAAAAAATTAGAAGACTTAAAACCTGTTGTAATATCAACTTATCAAACATTGGAAGAAAAAATAAGAGAAGCACATGAAGTACAGCAGCAGTATGATTCTATCTTAGAAGTAAGAAGAGATTTAGTAAATCAAAAGAAAGCTTTATTTACTCTTTATAGTAATCTAGAAGTACGTACTCAAGAATCTGATTCAATATCTTTAAAACAAGCTCAAAAAGAACTTACAGAATATGATATCGAATTTAAAATTTTAGAAAAACAATCACATAATCTTGCAGAGCTTAAACATTATTATGAGATTTGTAGAATACTATTAAGAGATGATGGTATAAAAGCTAAAATTATTAAGCAATATTTACCTGTTATGAATCAGCTTATCAATCAATATTTAGATCGTATGGGTGCTAATTATTCTTTTCATTTAGATGAATCGTTTAATGAAGTTATTAAATCGCGATACAGAGATACATTTAGTTACGCATCATTTTCTGAAGGAGAAAAAATGCGAATTGATCTTGCTCTTATGTTTACATGGCGTGAAATTGCTAAGTTAAAAAATAGTGTTAATACTAACTTACTTATTATGGATGAAGTAGGTGATAGCTCTCTTGACGCAGAAGCTACTGATGTTTTATGGGATATTTTAGGTGGGTTAGATAACACTAATGTATTTGTTATATCTCATAAAGGGCAAAATAGTGATCGGTTTAAATCATTAGTTGAATTTTATAAAGATGGTAATTTTTCGAAAATAATCGATTCAAAAAAATAATAAATACAGTATGAAATTATTTTTAGTTCGTCTACATAACAATAATCCTCCTATACTTACTTTTGGTAAAACAAGAGCTTTAGTCGGTCGCCAAATGAAAAAGTTTCTTGGACCAGACATGGTTGATGAGGTTGTTCCTGTTTCTAATCAAGACGCTGAAACAGAATATGGTTATGACTATAAGCAACAAGCTAGGTGGAATATGGTAAGGAGTGAATCGGTGGAAAATATTTCAACGCTTTCAGGAGATAATCCTTTTCTAAGAGAAAAAATGGATATGAAAAAAGCTGATATGGGTGATGTAATTGATGATTTTAAAAAGTCAGATGCTCCTCAATTTCAAGGCAAATCTATGGCTAAAAGACGTCAAATGGCTATTGCCGCAAAATTAAATGCTAATGAAGAGCAAAAACAAGATTTAAAATTATCTGCAGTATCTGAAGGTATAGATCAAAAAGTTCTTAAAACTTTTAAAACTATGTTAAAAGATGGTGAAGAAGATAGTGTACGATTACTACTTCAAGGGATGCCTAAGCATACAAAGAATATGTATATGTCTCGCTTAGGTATTAAAGAGTCAGAAAAAATAGATATAAAAACAAAAGCATTTAATGAAATAGTTTCTCATCTTAATTTAGCTAAAAAACAACAAATAGTTTTTAGTGAAGACTCAGTAAATGATAAAGGTCATTACAAAATGACCTATATTAAACGTTCATCTAAAGACAATAAATTACATTTAGATGTTCATCACACTGCAGTTGATTTTAAAGGTGAAAAACCAGATAATCGTCCTAGGATAGATAATCTTATCAAAAACTCTGAGCAACATAAAACTATGAAGAATAAAGGGTATTCAATTTCTCATTATGGTTCACACGATCATCACGATAGTCATGAAAAAATTCATGGTACTAAACCAAATATTACAAAAGAAAATGTTAATGAAGATGATTTAGAAGAAAAAACTCCTATAAAGCCTGTTATTGTTGATCGTAAACGTCCTAACTTAAAAGTGCCTAATCCTAATTATAAAAATAAACAGTATGTGCGTCCTAAGAAAAAAGATAATGAAAGATCAATGGATATTTACAGAGAAAATAAAACAGAATAGATTTTTTTATTATAATGGTTAAATGCGAGTATCACTCTTTACAAATTACGGAGCCCTTAACTCTCCACCAATCTTTTCTGCCTTTGCAGAAGGATGTGACGAAGATATCGTATTTAACGACATGGACGCAGACGTTGCAGTCATATGGTCAATCTTATTCGCAGGACGGATGGAACCAAACCGTAAAGTTTGGGAGCACTATACCAGACAAGGTAAACCCATCATCGTCATCGAGGTTGGAGCTCTCAAAAGGAACGAAACCTGGCGAGTAGGTTTAGGTGGCATCAATAACGGTGCTGAATTTGCTAATCATACAAATTTAGAAGAAGGTAGGGTTGAAAAGTTTGGGATTAAACTTGAGCCCTGGAAAACTGATGGACAATTTATTACAATCGCTACACAACGACCAGACTCACACCAATGGTCTTCAATGCCAACAGTTGAAGTATACTTACGAAACGCTATTGGGAAAATTAGAGAACATAGTTCCAGAGATATCGTCATCAGACCCCACCCTAGAGACAGGATTACAGACTTTCATGGAGTTGCTGCAGAATTTAGGGATGTGTTCTTCGATGTACCAAGGAATACCGGTATAGACGATAATTTTAACTTTAACGAAATTTTAGACAGATCGTGGTGTGTTATTAACCATTCTTCAAATCCAGCTATTGAAGCAGTTATAAACGGTGTACACGCGTATACAAGTTGTATGTCATTTGCTTATCCAATGTCTGTAAAACAATGGAGAGACATAGAGTCGCCTCCATATAATAACAGAGAACAATGGCTTAAAGAGCTTACACATATTGAGTGGTGGCCAGAAGAAATTTCAGAAGGAAAACCGTGGAAGAGACTCAAAGATTATCTTTGGTAATGCCAAGACCATCTCCTAAAATGGAAAAAATATATGCTGCATTAGAGCAAGGGTGGCCTGATGCAACTATAAACTCTCATGAATTTGATAGATACGTTCTATGGGGTCTTATTGGTAATAATATTTTATACATGAACGGTGATTTTATTTTTACTGATATGCCATACAATGGTAGATATGATCCTAAAAATGAAGATTGGGATAATACTTATTGGAGATGGTGTTATCAGAGTTTACACGATAATAGAAAATTAGATGTACCTTCAGATAGATTTGAACAGTGGAAAATAAATATTCAACCATGGAAGAACGAAGGTGAATATATTTTGCTGTGTCCTTCATCAGAGACTATGACATTTTATATGCACGGTTGTAATGTAAATGAATGGATTGAAAAAACATCTAAACAAATTAGAGAGCAGACGAATAAACCCATCAAAGTTCGTCTCAAGCCTAGAAAAGCTGGAACATCTGGTCCTAGTGTTGCTGATACTCCTTTTAATTCTGATCTTAATAAGGCACATGCTGTCGTGGTTTCAGGATCTATATGTGCAGTTGATGCATTAGCAGCAGGTGTACCAGTATTCAGTACTTCAGATTATGCACCAAGTGCTTGGTGTACAAACAGAGATTTTTCTAAGTTAGAAAATCCTTATAAATATGATAGAGAGCATCTCTTTTACAATCTTGCTTATAAGCAATACTCTATAAAAGAAATGCGCGAAGGTTTATGTTATGAAAATTCAATGCGATTTCTCAACTATAAAAGCGAGTAAGCGACACTTACTTTCAAATCCAATTACTGCTGCTTTTCATGCTATACAAGCTTCAGTATCAGAAAATGGTTATGAAATAGTTCAGGAAGACCCTGATGTAGTTTTTGTATTCGGTTCTATTACTCGTCGTAAAATGGATACTGAAAGAGCTATTTCTATACAACAACATAGAGATAATAATACACCAATATTTTCTCTCGATTCTTCTTTGTTTTCTACTTATATTCGTAATAGAATGAATAGCCCTGAAACTTATATGTTTAGAGTTGGCTATGGAGACTGTGTGGGAACCGGAAACTTTTTAAATAAAAATTCAAACTCACAACGATATCTGTGGATGAAAGAAGCTTTTCAATTTGAAGAAAAAGAACCTGTTGTTGATAACGATAGACCTATTTTATTTTTATTACAATCTGAAAAAGGGTGGCAATATGACGATCATCTTCCTTTTTATTCCTGGGCTCGTAAAGTGGTAAAGCAACTTAGGGATTCTACAGATAAAAAAATTATTCTCAGATCTCATCCAAATTTAGATAGAAACCCTACTGCAATGATTGCGGAAGGTTTTAATAATATCGAAATAGAACATGCAGACAAAGATAGAAGAAAAGTTATAGAATCTATTAGACAAGCAGGTGTGGTTGTAACACACAGTTCTTCTGCAGCATGCGAATCTATTACTGAAGGGATACCTACTATTGCACTAGATAGTAGATGTGTAGTATACGATGCTTGCATGCATGATTTATCTTTACTTAATAATTTAGAACTTGTAAATTGGGACAAAAGAGAACAAAATCTTTATAATTGGTCATATACAAGTTGGACCGTGGATGAAATGGCAAAACCAGAATGGCTTAATTATTATCTTAAGAAAGCAGAATTAATCAAATGAAAGCGTTTGTTACAGGAATTACTGGTCAAGATGGTGGTTATCTAGCAGAATTATTGTTAGATAAAGGTTATGAAGTTACAGCTATTATGCGCCGGAACGCAGGAAATGATGTAAGTAGAATACAACATTTATTAGACAATAAAAATTTGGATTTAAGATATGGTGATTTGACAGACGCAAGTTCTCTTCAAAACTTATTTAACCACATACGTTTTGATGAAGTTTATAATTTAGCAGCACAATCTCATGTTCGAATAAGTTTTGATATTCCAGATTATACAGGTGATGTCAACGCGTTAGGTACTGTTAGATTATTAGAAGCTATTAAAAACTCAGGTGCTATAGAACATACAAGGTTCTATCAAGCTTCTACATCAGAACTGTACGGTAAGGTTATAGAAACACCTCAAAACGAAAAGACACCTTTCTATCCTAGATCTCCATACGGTGTAGCTAAGTTATATTCATATTGGATAGTTAAAAATTATAGAGAAAGTTATGGTCTACACGGATCTAATGGTATTTTGTTTAACCATGAATCTCCATGGCGAGGTGACGATTTTGTAACTCAAAAAATTATTAAAGGTGTAGCTGACATACACAAAGGTAAAAAAACTAAAATATCTTTAGGTAATTTAGATGCAAAAAGAGATTGGGGACACGCTAAAGATTATGTAGAAGGCATGTGGAGAATGTTACAACACTCAGAAGGAGACGATTACGTTCTAGCTACAGGAAAACTTAATTCTGTAAGAAATTTAGTAGAAACAGCGTTTAAAAAAATTAATATTAATATAATATGGGGTGGTTCCGGATTAGATGAAGTAGGTGTAGATGAATATGGTACAGTGTATGTAGATGTAAACGCAGATTTTTATAGACCTGCAGAAGTTGATTTATTACTAGGTGACTCAACAAAAGCAAAAAGAGTTTTAGGTTGGCAACCTAAGTATACTTTTAAAGAAATGATAGATGAAATGATGGAAGCAGTTTTATGAGTGACTATTCAGTAATTATGACATTTCCAACTAAAAATTGGGATGTTTACGGTAAGTATAGTATACCTACTTTCGATAAACACTGGCCAAAAGATATTCATGCTTATGTTTATATAGAAGGGGATCAAAATATTCCTTTAGAAACATCTGATAGAATACATCTTCTTAACTTTGATGATCATGTATTTGGTGCACTAGCTTTTTCTGAAAAATATAAAAATAAAGATATTTTTGACGATACAGTTGACGGTGACATTTCAAAAAGACAAGCTGTTAAGTTTAGTAAAAAAGTATATGCTCAGTTAGCAGAGCTTAGAAACCCTAAAACAAGATATGTAATATATTTAGATGCTGATTTGATGACATTGCAGGACGTTCCTACCGAACTTTTAGATAATTTAACAGGTGGTGATCATTATGTTGCTTTTCCTGATAGAAGAAAGCGAAATAAATTTACAGAAACTGGTATGTTAATATGGGACACTCAACACGAATATCATGAACTGTGGTGTTTTTTATATGATTCAATGTATAAAGAAGGCAAAATATTTGATTGCCCTGAATGGCATGATTGTTTTGCATTTGATACTGTTACTTTTGATTTAGAAAAAAAAGGGCTAATTAAATGTGCTGACTTAGGCTATGGCACTCATGCTAGACACCCTATTGTTGCAGGACCTTTAGGTAAATATTTTGATCACTTAAAAGGTGGAAGAAAGTGGAAAGGTTTTTCAAACGAAAGGATTAATGCTCATGGAGTTTAGTATAGTAACCACATTCCATCAAGAAGGGTTTGACAAATATGGAAAAACTATGATGGAAACTTTAGATAAACATATTCCAAATAATATATCTCTTACTGCTTATTATGAAGATATGGAAGCTCCTAATATTGGAAGATGGAAAGTAATTGACTTTAATGAAGCTTGTGGTAAAAAATACAAAGCATTTAAAGAATTAGCATCACCTTATGAAAATGATGTGTTAATAGAAGGTAATGATCCAAGACCAGGAAGAGGTAAAATTACTCCAGGTTCTAGATATTTGTTTGAGGCTTCAAGATTTTCTCATAAGTACTATGCAGTAGAACATTTTTGGCAAAACAAAGATTCTAGATATGTTATTTGGTGTGATGCAGACGTGAAAGCAGATAAAGACATACCATATAGTTTTTTTACAGACAAACTAATCAAAGAAAATGTTTATTGGTCTAGAGTGGGTAGAGATAAAGCTGTTAATATAAAATATCCTGAATGTGGTTTTATGGTTTGGGATACAGAATCAAAATACCATGTAAGATATCAACAGCTTATGTCATGGATGTATGATCAGGGCGCATGCTTTACAATGGAAGAATGGCATGATAGTTTCTTGTGGTGGGCTGCAGAAAGATATATTGAAAAAGAAACCGGAGAAAAAATTACACTAGACCTAGGTGACGGATCAGGTAAACATCCGTTCGTTAGAGGTGTACTTGGTGAATATTTTGATCATATGAAGGGTAATCGTAAAGATATTGGATACTCACCTGAAAGAAATAAATGATTTATACTTATCTAGATAAAAATATAAAAGGAATTAATTCTAGAGAACTAACACAATCAGTAGATTGTAAGTATTTAGAAAGTACAACTAAACACCTTCCTCAAGACGCTTCTCTTGCAGTATTACATGGCACTTTAAGAGGTATGGGAGATATTGCTAAAGAATGTATAAAAAGAAATGTTCCTTGGATGTATATGGATAATGGTTATCTTGGCAAATATAAAAGAGTTACAATGAACGGTACAGCTCCTACTACTTTTAGACCAGGTAAAAGATTTGAACATGGCACGCAACTACTGCCATGGAGAGGGGGTCAAGGAAGCTCAATTCTTGTATTACCCCCCTCTCCGCCTTATATGGATACTTTTAATCAAAGAGATTTTTTAAACTTTATTGCAAATAACGTGAACATTTATACAGATAAGAATATAATAGTTAGAGCAAAACCTGCGAAAGGTAGACTAGCTAGACCTTTACAAGAGCAATTGGATAATGCTTATTGTGTTGTTACATGGGGTTCAGCTATAGCTTTAGAAGCAACTAGGCAGGGTATACCTACTATAAGTTTAGGTTGGTGCCCAGCTAAAATGGCTTCTAAAAAATTAGAAGATTTAGAAACTGATGCTATGAAAATTGAACCCGAAAGAATGAGTATATTTGATAATATAACATGGTCTTCTTTTGACAGAAATGAACTACCTTATGCTTGGGCAACTATAATGGAGAATAGTAAATGCCAGCAAATTTAAAAGTGTTTATAGGTTGGGATAGTAGAGAAGATATTGCTTACGAAGTAGCTAAGCATTCTATTCTTAAACATAATCCAAATATAGAAGTCTATCCTCTAAAATTGTATGAACTTAGAGAAAAAGGTATCTATACAAGAGAAGATGATAAAAAAGGTTCTACAGAATTTACAATCTCTAGATTTTTAGTTCCCTTTCTTAGCGGGTATAAAGGTTATTCTTTGTTTATGGATTGTGATATGGTGTGTTTAAATGATCTGGAGTTTGTGTTAGAATTTCAAGATGCTCTTACTAATCCTGTATCATGTGTAAAACATGATTATAGTCCTAAATCTAAAATGAAAATGGACGGTCAAATGCAACATGTCTATCCTAGAAAAAACTGGTCTTCTGTTATGTTGTTTAACAATTCTAAATGTAAAATGCTTACACCAGATATTGTTAACACAGAAACACCTATGTATTTACATAGAATGTTATGGGCAGACGATAAAATAGGTTCTCTTCCACCTAAATTTAATTTTTTAGCTGGGTACTACGATTTCGAAGAAGAGCAACCAATACTAATTCATTACACAGATGGTGGTCCATGGTTTAAAGAATATAGTAATTGTTCTTATAGTGAATTATGGAAACAAGAAATAAAGGAGATGTTTGGACTATGAGGATAGGTATTATTTCGGGTGGGTTCGACCCAATTCACTCAGGTCATATTAGTTATATTAAAGCTGCAAAAAGCCATTGTGACTTTTTATTAGTAGGTGTTAATTCAGATGAATGGTTAGCTCGTAAAAAAAATAGATTTTTTATGCCGTTTGAAGAAAGAATTCGTATAATTAAAGCGTTGCATGATGTAAATTATGCCACAGATTTTGATGATACAGATGACACAGCAAGTGATCTTATCGAGAGAGCTGCTGCAATGTTTCCTGATAGTCAGTTGATCTTTATGAATGGTGGTGATCGTACTAAAACTAACATCCCCGAAATGGAAATGAATTTTGAATTTGACGTTGACTTTAAATTTGCAGTAGGTGGTAAGAACAAAGCTAATAGTTCGTCTTGGATATTAGAAGATTGGAAAGCACCTAAAACAGAACGTCCTTGGGGATGGTATAGAGTTTTAGATGAAGGAGAAGGTTGGGCAGTAAAAGAACTTACAATCCTTCCTGGTAAATCGTTATCAGATCAAAGACATTCAAAGAGATCAGAACATTGGCATGTAGTTCAAGGTCAAGTAAGTATGAATACTGAATGGATGGGGGTTAAGAGAAACGATCTTATTATTCCTACACAGAGTTTTGATATTGGTGAAATGGTTTGGCACAAAGCTATTAACAAAGGTAAAGAACCAGCTAAAATTATTGAAACATGGTTTGGTGATGAACTAACAGAATTGGATATTGAAAGACGATGAGATTAATAGCAGGTCCTTGTCAACACGAAGATTATAATAAATCATTAGATATCTGTAAACAACTTTATTTAATGTGTAATGATTTAGGTATTGAATATGTTTTTAAAGCTTCGTTTGATAAAGCAAATAGAACTTCTCTTAAAGGTAAAAGAGGTATTGGTTTTCATGAAACTATGAAAGATTTTAGAAATATAAAAATAATGTTTCCTGATGTAAAATTTCTTACAGATGTTCATGAAAAATGGCATATTAATGATATTGTAACAAAATATAATGATGTTATTGATATTATTCAAATTCCTGCTTTTTTGTGTAGACAAACTGATCTTATTTTAGAAGCTTGTGCATCAGGTAAAATTGTTAATATTAAAAAAGGTCAATTTTTAGCACCTTGGGATGTTGTTGGAATTTGGAGTAAAACAAATCGTGCTAAAGAAATATGGTTAACTGAGAGAGGTACTAGTTTTGGATATAATACACTTGTTAATGATTTCACTGGTGTTAAATATATGTTGGATACTTTTCCTGATGCATCAGTGGTATTTGATGCAACGCATAGTGTACAAAAACCTGGAGGAAATGGTACATCGTCGGGTGGAAATAGAAAATACGTTTCAACACTTGCGAGAGCAGCAGCAGCAGTTGGCGTCAGAAATTTCTTTATGGAAACGCACCCAGAGCCTGATGACGCACCATCAGATGGACCAAACATGGTCGAACTAAAAAATATGAGAAAAATACTAATCGATATTAAAAAGATTGTAGATTTATGGGACTAGGTGATGATTTAATGTTTCTTGGTGAAGCTGAGAAAATATTTAAAGACACGGGTAAAAAAATATTTCCGGTTATGCCAAGAAGTAATGGCTCAGTAAGACCTTTACCAGACCATAAATGGTCTCCAATGTACAATAATGTAGAATTTATTACTAAAGACTCTAGAGAAGATTGCTACTCTTTAAGTATTAAGCCTAGTAATGGTAGGTATAATCATTACATGGAAGAGCTAGCTGATGATGAAAAAGGAAGAGGTAAATTTATAAAATACAAAAAATATAATCCTATTCCATTTAAGTTAAGATTTACAAAAGAAGAGCACCAGCTTATTAAAGATCAAATAATTTATAATAATTTACACAGGTTTATTATAATTAATCCTGATTTTAAAAAAGATGTTTTTAAAAATAATAAAAATTGGGGTTGGCATAAATGGTCAGAGTTAAGTGAAAGACTGAGTAAGTTAAATTTTAAAATTGCAAGAATTAAACCTACAGTTGATTTAGAAGATTTACCTTATGCACAAAATATTCACATTAATAATGTAAGAGTAGCATTTGGTGTAATAAGTAAAGCTAAGTTGTTTGTTTCTTATGAAGGTGGTTTAATGCATGCAATGGGTGGTTTTAAAGTTCCAGGTGTTATTTTATATGGAGGACTAACAGATATAAACTCTATGAAATATGATAATAATACTGAAATAGTATATGATCATCCAGAAACTCCATGTGGTAGACAATTTGAATGTGATCATTGTAAAATAGCAAATTCTTGGATGACTGTAAAAAGAGTATATGATACAATAGAAAGTAAACTTAATGACTGATGTATGGTTAAACACTTATAATATTTGTAAAAAATACATAGAAAATTATAAAATAGGTTTAGATATAGGGTGCAGAAGAGGTGATTTTGCTAAACATATGGTTTTAGATTTTGATTTTGTATATGGATGGGACTATAGATCTAAATCAGCTCATGTAAGAAAACTTAAATATCTTCCTACTAATAAATTTTGTTTTCATAATGTAGGTTTAGGTGAAAAAGAATACACCACTTATACTAGTGTGTCTGCAGGAAGAATTAAAGGTATAGGTAATAAATCTGTTATTATAAAAACTTTAGATTCGTACGAATTAGAAAATGTGGGTTTTATTAAAATGGATGTTGAAGGATACGAACCAAAAGTTTTACTAGGCGCAGAACAAACCATAAAAAGAAACTGGCCTGTGTTGTGTGTAGAAATTAATACTGAAGATAACAATTCTCAAGAAATTTTAGAGAATTGGGGTTATAATTTAAGAGAAGTGGATAATTTACAAAATCATGACTACATTTTTACAAAAAGATAAATTACAAAATTACAAAGGATGGACTTTACCTCTTTATTGTGATCATTTTCATCCTACTATTAGTGAGGGGATGAAAAATTCTTATCAAACTAAATGCGATTCAACAGTCTTTAGTAATACACCAATTAAAAAAGTTGCTATTGACATTGGAGGTAATATTGGTTTAATGGCAAGAAGATATGCTGAAGTTTTTGAGCATGTTTACACTTTTGAACCTGTACCAGAAAATTATTCTTGTTTACATTACAATACAGAAGATTTAAATAATGTTACCATTTATACAAATGGTTTAGGAGAAGAAGAAAAACAAGAAACAATTTTATTACCTGAAAGAATTAATTCATGTGGGAGTTGGTCTATTGTTGATTTTGAAAATAAAACAGAACCAATGAGATCATTTTCTATAGATATTAAGACACTAGATTCTTTTGGATTAGAACCAGATTTTATTAAAATTGATATTCAAGGTTATGAGATTGAAGTTCTTAAAGGTGCAGTTAATACTTTAGAAAAATTTAAACCAACTTTATTAATTGAAACTAAAAGTGATGGTAGAGATATATCACTACCAATAGGTAGGTTTTTAGCACAGTTTGGTTATAAAGAAATTAAAAAGTTTAATAAAGATAGAATTTACAAAGCATAGAGGTATATTATGATTGCAGGTAAAGTGTGGGGAACTACAGAATTAGTTGAACGTAATGGTGTATTAGAGTTTCATAGAATTGAAACTAAAGCTGGCGGTGTGTGTTCAAAACATTTACATGAATACAAATGGAATGGTTTTTTTGTAGAATCAGGTAAATTATTAATTCGTGTATGGCAAAATGATTATGATCTTGTAGACGAAACTGTTTTAGGTCCTGGGGAATATACAAAAGTCAAACCTGGTGTACAACATCAGTTTGAATGTTTAGAAGACGCGGTAGCGTATGAACTATATTGGGCAGAATTTCCTGAAAAAGATATAGTTAGAGAATCTGTTGGTTATAATGAAACAAAATAACTATGAAAATTTTAATCTGTGGTTTACCAGGTAGTGGAAAAACAACTTTAGCAAAACCGTTTGCTGAACTTATTGGTGCTGTACATTTAAACGCAGATGATATTCGTAATAGATATCAAGATTGGGATTTTACCCCTAAAGGTAGATTAAGACAAGCTCTTCGTATGTGTCATTTAGCAGATGGGGTTGTAATGGCTGGTAAAATTGTAGTAGCAGATTTTGTTTGCCCTACGCAAACTACTAGAGATTGGTTTAAAGCTGATTACATAGTGTGGATGGATACTGTAGAAAAAAGCGAGTATGAAGACACAAACACAGTTTTTGAAAAACCAAGTAGTTATAACTATCATGTTAAAAAATGGTTTAATAATACACACACAGAATTAGTTAAAGTGGTAAAAAATTACGTTCTTCATAAAGAAGGCAAACCTACAGAGAGGTTATAATGGCTTTTGATTGGGGTAAACCTACAGCTCAAATGCTTGGTCGTTTTCAACCTTGGCATGATGGTCATACTGCTTTATTTAAAGAAGCGTTAAAAAAAACCGGTCAAGTGGTTATTATGTTAAGAACCACATATACGGATTCTGACAATCCATATTCTATTGAAGACAGAGTTATGCAAATCGTAGAAAAACTTGCTGTAGAAAATATTACAACAGAAAGTTTTACTATTATTAGTGTACCTAATATTACAAATATTTGTTATGGTAGAGACGTGGGTTATAAGATAGAAAAAATTAGATTTAATGCTGATATAGAAAATATAACAGCTACAAGGATAAGAAATGAATAATGTTGTATGTGTAAATTGGGGTACTAAGTATGGTGTAGAATACACACACAGACTTTATAATATGGTAAAACGCAATACTACTAAGCCATTTAATTTTTATGTGTTAACCGATCAAATTGATAGATATAGTAAGTACACGTATTATACTACAGTAGAATTAAACACTGATGAGGTTGGTTGGTGGAATAAACTTCAGATGTATAAACCTGGTGTGCTTCCAGATGGGGAATATTTATATTTTGATCTTGATGTTGTTATTGTTGATAACATCGATTGTTTTTTTAATCACCCTTCGTTTGGTATTACTAGAGATTTTATTAGACCAGATAACGGAATACTACCTGGTAAAGAATATAATTCATCTGTTCTTAGATTTAATTCTAAACAAAGTGAAGGAATATATAAACATTATATAAATAATAGAAAGCTTTGGCACAACTACCAAAAGCAAGTACACTTCTTTGGCGACCAAAATGTTACATCACATTACGTCAACCACTATCCTAATTTTCTTAATGTTTTTCCTGATGAATGGCTGTGGTCCTACAAAAAAGGTGTTGCTAGAGGTAAACACGCAGGTGACCGTTCTCAAATGTTCGGTTCTAGAATTCCTAAAGGCGGAAAAGTGTGTGTATTTCACGGAGTTCCTAACCCAGAGGAGTTATTAGGTGAAGTTGATTGGGTTAATAAGCATTACGCTTAGTTTAGCAATATCATCTATGGCTTACTCTGCTGGCCGCACATACACAGGAAGTGACGAAAAAACTCATTGTACATTATGGGACACAAATCCTTTAAGATGGCCTCAAACTATCTTAGGTTTAGAACCTATGACTTGTAGAAGAAAAGCTGTTGCTCCTTCAACTAATAATACTATTACATGCAGGCTTAAAAGGCAATATATAGATCAAGAGACGAAAGAACGTATGTGTATATATGAACGAGGTGCATCCGGCCATGCTAAATTAACTGTTGCTATGGACAAATATTTTCAATGTCCTAGAACGCAACAATGTACTCAAAGCCCCGGTGGTGGTAAAAACACGCTAGATTAGGAATTCCAATGTGGTTTTCAAATGAGTAATAATATGATGTTTTTAGAAATATGGCCCGTGTTTGCTGTAACAGAAGCATATGAAATAGCTTGTATTAAAATGGATAGCGCGGGGTGTCCTTTTGTTGTAGGTACTATTGGTCCTTATCTTACAAAAGAAGAAGCAAAAACTGATTTAAGCAATATTACTACAGAAGATTTAATTAAAAAAAAAATAAGATAACATTGTTTTTATTAGATAAATTGGGCCCTTTTTTAGTTGATTTTTGGTAAAAAAGAGACTATAATATATGTATAGAATGAGAAATGAGGAGAATATAATGGAACCAATGTTTGAGGGTCATATGAACTTAGAAATGATTAAAAATAATGTAGCTGAGCTTGCTAATTTTAACTTTATTGCTTATACTGCAGAAGAAGCTGCTAATGTGATTGGTGGTGGTTTAGAAGCTAGTAATTTTTATGATGGACCTGGTCTCTATTATATCGCGCATGGTGTTCGTGGTGATATTGACGATGTTATGCTTGCCGCAGATGTAGATATTATTACTATTGAAGAATTATTGACTCATGAAGAAGAAGAAGAAAGAGAATATATGAGAGAGTACTACAATAAGTTCTATTCTATAGAAGAAGATTGCGAACATGCTGGAGTTCTTAACTTTAGTTTTTGTGAAGAAAGCTTTGAACAGTGGATTTTAGTAAAATAACTGAAAAAAACAGTTGCACTTTGCTAAAAAGTAGTATATAATATATGTATAGAATGAGAAATGAGGAGATAGATATGACTTATACTTTAGATGCAGGTTTGGTAGATTTGATTAACGCTCAGCGCGCTGAGGCAGAAGAGTTCTCTAAGGAGCCTGGATGCTTTATGGGCATGATGCCTGCTCCTACTGAACTTAAGTATTGGTCACAGCGTGTTCCTTCAGGAACTCTTGCAGAGTATAAGCGTATTGAATTAGAAGAGTCTGCTTATTATATTACAGCAGACCGGGTCAGTAAGTCATATGCTAGGTCTTTAGATTTTGAAGCATGGACTGATGAGAAAATTAAAGCTCATATAGAAAGGATTTGTGCATAATGTCTATAGAGACAGAATTAGAATATAGTCCAAATTCTCCATTTTTAAATGAGATAAGAAAAACTCCAATTTCTTTTCTTAAAAAAAATAATTATGGAGTTCGTAAAATTAAAAATCGTATTAAAACTTACAGTAAAGGATCTACAAAATGGGTAAAATGAAATCTTATATGATGGACTTGGAAGAGCAATTTATTGATGAGGTATCTGCTCGTATTAAAGGTTGTGAACATGTAGAAGAGCTGATGCTCTCTCTTGTAAACGGAGATTGTTTAAAGTTAATAAGTCATATGTCGACTAGTGAAAAAGTTGACTATATTAACGAGTTATGGAATTCTTATTGGTCGGAGTATGCTTATGGATGAAGATAAAGAAGAAGAATTCGATTACGATACATATAGCGGAGGAGTAGAGTGTTTTGGTAAACTTGATACAAATGATAGGAGAGAAATTTTTTTCGAAAGACGGAACGATAGAACTCTCTCATCACGAAGCGAGTAAGGACGCAGGCTCTTTTATTTTAGCTATTCTTTTAGCTATTTTATCTTGTATTTTTTTTAATGAAACTATTGCTGCAATAGTTTCTGTAAGTGTATATGTATTTTTAAGATTTAAACAAAGAGGACCTTTTTCTGACTTTTAGTTAAAATAATTATAACTTTTTAAAACTTGTTGTTATAATGTATATGTAATAAAAAACGAAATGGAGATGTAAATGGCGCATATGTTAGAAATAGTTGAAGGTCAAGCTCAAATGGCTTATGTAGGTCAAACACCTTGGCATGGTCTTGGAGTTAAGCTTGAGGAGGGTGTGACTCCTCAAGAAATGATGATAGCTGCAGGTCTTGATTGGGAAGTAAAAAAAGTAGATTTACACTACGGTAGATTTTCAGATAAAAAAGTAGAGGGTAAGCAAGCTCTTGTTCGTACTTCTGATGAAAAAATGCTTGATATTGTTGGTGTTGACTGGAACCCAGTACAAAATATCGAAGCGTTTAAGTTTTTTGATTCATTTTGTAAGTCGGGTCAGATGTCAATGCATACAGCTGGCTCTTTGTTTGACGGCAAGCGTGTGTGGGCTTTGGCTAAGATTGCATCTGACTTTGAATTGTTTAATGGTGATAAAGTAGAAGGTTTCTTGCTTTTCTCTAACCCACATAAGTTTGGTCAAGCTGTTGACATTCGTTTTACACCAGTACGCGTTGTGTGTAACAACACTCTTACACTTTCACTTGGTCAAGCAGTACAAAATGCTGTTAAGCTAAATCATCGCAAAGAGTTTGAGCCAGAAGGTGTGAAGCAAGTACTTGGTCTTGCATCTAAGCATATGGATGAGTACAAAGAGACAGCTCAGTTCTTAGGATCTAAGAAAGTTTCTGATGAACAGTTTAAGTTGTTCTTAAAGGAAGTGTTTGGTGAGTCTAAGAAAGAAGAAAAACTTACACGTTCAGCTCAAATGGCTTACGATGTTATTGATACTCAGCCAGGTGCAGAGTATGCTCGTGGATCTTGGTGGTCAGCATTGAATGCTGTTACTTATGTGACAGATCATCAGTTGGGTCGTCCTGGCGACACTCGCTTAAATTCAATCTGGTATGGTGCTAATCGTACTAAGAAGATTGAAGCAGTTAAAAAAGCAGTACATTACGCAGAAGCAGCGTAATGTACAAACATGAATAAGAGATATTATATAATAAATAATACATGACAGGTTTTGATGAACTAGGTATACAATTAACTGATCTCCTTGCACCATGGATTGCTATACTAATTTCTATTAGCGCAGCATTCTGGTTTAAGGACTTTGCAACCAATCTAATGATTGGATTAAAGTATAGAAATAATTCTGCTTTTTGTGAAGGAGATCATGTTATCTTAGATGGTCGAGATGCTATTATTGTTAAGTTTGGATTAAGAGAAACTGTATTTGGCGTGTACAGTGATAGAGGTTATGTCTGGCGATATATTCCAAACGATCAGCTTCCAAGGCAAAAACTAGAGAAAATTATCAATAAAAATCTTCATTTAGATACTGATGAAGACAAAGGTAAAAAAATTCAAGAAATGATTGATAAAGCTCAAGATGATAAAATTGCTAAAAATAAAGAAGCTATAGAAAAACTCAATACTTAATCTTATAATATAATTAATCGTAAATAGATAAGGTGTATATAATGTTTCAGCGCGCTGCTAAGTCAAAGCCTGCCTCTATGACTTCAATGGATGGTATGGCACAGGTATCTTTTTTTCGTACAGCGAAAGAAGAATTGTTGAGTGTAGGTTATGATGATGCTGCATTCTATTTTGAACAGGTAGAAGAGTGGTTACGTTCAGGTAAATCTCTTCCTACTACTAATAAAGAGGTAAGTAAGGTGTTAGGTCTATGAATGATATTAGATGGAAACAAGATCGCCATGAGCTTGGTTTTGTTTATTATGAAATGTATGATTTATGGGATCAACCAGTTGGTTTTATTAAAAAAGTAGGTAATACTTTTGAAGCTAATGTACGGGGTAGATCTGCGTTTACAAGAAGAACTTTAAAATCTGCTAAATCAGATGTAGAAATGATATACGAAAAGTTAGGAGCTAATTGATGCGTAAACATAGTATTGACCAAACAGCTGCTTGGGCTAAAAGCTGGGGTATGAAAGGTTACGATCACCTTTATCCTGAAAATAGAGAAAAACGTAGACAAGAAGCTGTCTCTGCTGCTAATAAAAACAACAGAGATAATCACAACGAACGGTTCCGTAGCTCAGCTGGATAGAGCAACGGCCTTCTAAGCCGTGGGTCGGGGGTTCGAATCCTCCCGGAATCGCCAATTAATGCGGGTATAGTATAATGGTATTACAATCGCCTTCCAAGCCAAAGACCTCGGTTCGATTCCGGGTACCCGCTCCAACAAGCCCCTGTGATGGAATGGTAGACATAACGGACTTAAAATCCGTGGGCCTTAGGCCGTGCGAGTTCGACTCTCGCTGGGGGCACCAAACATACCCGGTTAGTTCAGTGGTTAGAACCACGTGCTCATAACGCGTTTGTCGGGGGTTCGAATCCCTCACCGGGTACCATAGGAGAGAAGTGTTACGGTAGCACAGCTGGCTCCAACCCAGCAGGACAGGGTTCAATTCCTTGCTCTCCTGCCAATAAATAGAACAAAGTTCTGTCTTTCATTCGACAGATAAAATAATTGAATGAATGGTGCCCAGGAGATAAATAAAGATAGGTTGGTCGCTTAATAGACCCGAAAGCCTTACTGTTAGGGTTAGGAAAGATTTCTTTCCGGTAACAACAAAGGAGATCGCATCCAGCGTTTATAAGTTGGCTCTGCTCAATAAGGGAAAGAATCTTAAGATTCTTTCCCATAATTTTGCAAAATTAAGGAACATAAAATGAAAAAGATTATTGCAACAGTTTTCGCACTAGGACTTACTACAAGTGCACAAGCAGAAGATAATTTTGGTGTATCAATTGGTGCAGAAAGAAACCTAGATACAGAACTTAATTCCATCTATATCAACCCTTCAATTGCTTCCGGTTCATTAGAATTGTCTTTAAAAGCAACTATGACAGACACTGTTGCAGACCAAGGTAAGTTTAATTCAACAGATGCAGATTTAGACATTTCTTGGTCAGCAACTGATGTAGTTACACTTTATGTTGAAAACAATTTAGATGCTGATTTTAAACATACAGCAACTATTGTTGGTGGAAAAATTAACTTTTAATTAAAAAAAATATTACTTCTTTTATAATTATAAAGTGAAAGAGAGGTAATATGCCGTTTCCAGCATTTATAGAACATACTCGTGATGGCGAGAAAGCATATGATGTTTATACACGTATGCTTAAAGATAGGATTGTCTTTTTAACAGGTGTAGTAAGAGAGGAGATGGCTAACCATCTTGTAGCTCAATTGCTTCTTCTGGAATCACAAAATGACAAAGCTCCTATTATAATGTACGTTAACAGCCCTGGTGGTTCTGTTACTCACGGTATGTCTATTTATGATACGATGCAGTACATTACATCTCCTATTCATACGGTAGTAATAGGCCAAGCTGCTTCAATGGCCTCACTGCTTGCTTGCTCAGGGGAGCACAGGTCTATTACTACTAATTCTCGTCATATGATTCATCAGCCTTTAGGGGGTGCTTCTGGTCAAGCTACTGATGTTCTTATCCACGCTAACGAGTTAGTTAGATGGAAAGAAGTTCTTACCGGTATTTACCAAAAACATACAGGTCAAGATTATGCTAAGCTCGAAGCTGATATGGAAAGAGATAATTATATGACTGCAGAACAAGCTAAAGCTTATAACCTTGTAGATGAAATTGTGGAGAGGCGAATTGAAAGTACAACTGATTGATAGTATGGGTAATGATTTATCCGTAGTTAATGCAGCAAGAGTTTCTTTTTCTAAAATTGCAGATGAATTTACTAATAGAGATGAAAAATTAATTAATTATCTAGCTAACCACAATCATTGGACTCCTTTTAGTCAAGTTCAATATCAGGTTCGTATTTGTGCTCCAATATTTGTAGCTCGTCAATGGTTTAAACACCAGATTGGTATTACTCGTAATGAAGTTTCTCGTCGTTATGTAGATTATCAACCTGAGTATTACAAAACAAGACTATGGCGTAAGCGTCCAGAAAACAAAAAACAAGGTTCTTCTGATACTAGTTTTTTTTCTGAAACAGAACTAGACACGGTTGGTTATATCTATAACGATGCTGTTAGACATGCTTCTGATGCTTACTATGCTATGATTGACAAAGGTGTTGCTCCAGAACAAGCTCGAGCAGTTTTACCTCAAGCTATGTATACAGAATGGGTAGAAACTGGTAGTTTATCTGCCGCGGCCAGAATTGTAAGTCTTAGAAATCAAGATGATGCTCAGAAAGAAATTAGAGATCTTTCTATAATGTTGGCTAATGAATTAAAATATATCGCTCCTGTGAGCTGGAAAGCACTAACATCATGAGAATAGAAGATGAAATAAAGCTAGATTTTAATGACGTACTTATTCGTCCTAAAAGATCTACATTACAAAGCAGATCTGAAGTAGATTTAAATAGATCTTTTAAATTTAGAAATAGCAATCAAGTTTGGTCAGGTATCCCTATTATGGCATCTAATATGGATACAACAGGTACTGTAGAAATAGCAAATGTTCTTAGTTCAAATAAAATAATTACATGTTTACATAAACATTATGAATTAGAAAATCTTTACTCTGTTTTCTTTGAACCACAGGATTATATTGTTTATTCAATGGGAATTACTGATATGGATTTACGTAAATGGGAACAATTAAAATCTAAACTTCCGTTAAACAATATTAAACATGTTTGTATAGATGTTGCAAATGGTTATACAGAACGTTTTATTAACTTTGTAAAAGAGTTTAGACAACAAAACCCAGAAGTTATTATTACAGCGGGCAATGTTGTTACTGCAGATATTACACAGGAGCTTATCTTAAATGGAGCAGATATTGTTAAAGTTGGCATTGGTCCTGGGAGCGTTTGCACAACTCGTTTACAAACTGGCGTTGGTTATCCTCAGCTTAGTTCTATTATTGAGTGCGCTGACGCTGCTCATGGTCTTGGCGGACACATTGTCGCAGATGGTGGATGCGTCACTCCTGGAGATATTGCAAAGGCTTTTGCAGCCGGGTCGGACTTCGTAATGTTGGGTGGTATGTTTGCAGGTCATGAAGAGTCAGGTGGTGAGACTGTTACCACAAAAGGGCAAATG
>Ga0222716_10000432_pt1 | contig 35807 bp, 45 predicted proteins | sample C33_13DmetaG_FD_165044 | JGI IMG/M metagenome (GOLD analysis project Ga0222716, IMG submission 165044) | Estuarine water microbial communities from San Francisco Bay, California, United States - C33_13D | ecosystem: Environmental > Aquatic > Marine > Unclassified | place: USA: California... | reverse complement strand
CCACCCCTAACAAGAAAAACAACAACAACAACAACCAACCCACCCCTAACAAGAAAAACAACAACAACAACCAACCCACCCCTAACAAGAAAAACAACAACAACCAACCCACCCCTAACAAGAAAAACAACAACAACCAACCCGTCCCTAACAAGCAATTAAACATTGAGGCTAATCGTCAAGCTAGGAACCAAAACGAGAAGAACTTCAACGCCAGTGCCGAACTTAATAAGCAATTAAACATTGAGGCTAATCGCCAAGCTAGGAACCAAAACGAGAAGAACTTCAACGCCAGTGCCGAACTTAACAAACAATTAAACATTGAGTCTAATCGTCAAGCTAGGAACCAAAACGAGAAGAACTTCAACGCTAGTGCCGAACTTAACAAGCAATTAAATACCGAGGCTACTCGTCAGAAGAATGAGGCAAATCAGAAACGAAGAAATGAACGTGAGAAGGAAAAGAAAAATCTCCTTCCACTTCTGAATAAGCTATCTTCTAAAAAACGTAAAATGTATCTTACACAAATTAATAAACCAAATACAAATCTTAGACCTCTCCGAGCTCTCATAAATGCAAATATTTCATTTGAGAAAAAACAGGGTGAAGTTCTGAATAAAACTAGAAAACATGTAGCCAAATTTAGGGGTATAATAGGCGACTGGAAGCCTGCTATAAATGGTACCAAAACTATAAAAGAACTTAACATGATTAATGCAAATTTAAATAGGCGAATCGAATTACGAGGTGAAATTAATATGAGTAAGATGTCACCCAAAGAAAAAAGGGAAATGAGTAACATGCTCATGCGTTATAAATCAAACTCCAAACAAGTACGACGCAATTTTGAGAAGATTTTAAATAATATAGAAAATAAGAAAATATCAAATGTCACCAAACCCCTTGTAGGTGGTATAATTAATAATATGATTACCCAAAATAAAGCAGCAACTAAAATACAAGCTGGGTTTAGAGGAAAGAAAGGGCGTAATACTACACGGCGCATGAAGTTTGAAAAGAATACTAATATTTCAGAGGTATTTAATATACAAGAACCAACAAACAGTAACTTGATAGGATTTTTTGACCGTGGATCCGCTATAAGCACTATTAATAGACTCAAGAAAATTTCAAGTAGCCAAAAAACAATTTTTAAGGGACGGATAGGTAAGGCCAAAACAAAAACTGAACTCGAAAATATCAAAAGGGAAGCGACTCGCTCGGATGAAGCCATGAAAAAGGTAATAAAATAGTAACATCTCGCGAACCTAAATTAAAGAAATAAACATCCTTTATTATAATGATAACGTGTGATGTATGCTGTGAAAAGTTGAATAAGATAAATCACAAAGAGGTTAAGTGTCCCTTTTGTGATTTAACCAGTTGTAGAACATGTAGTCAGAAGTATATTCTATCTACATTTGAGGACCCTCATTGCATGGGTTGTAAAACCTTATGGAATAGGGAGTTTATAGATTCATTTTGTACTAAATATTTTAGAAACACAGAACTCAGACGTCACCGTGAGATTGTTCTTTTTGAGAGAGAAAAGGCACACATGCCTGAAACTCAACCAGAAGTTGAACGTATTGTTCGTATGAGAAAACTGAGACGAAGACTTCAGAAGCAGAAAGATCATCTTATAGAACTTCACAATAAGTACAGAACCTATGATGAAATCTACGACCCTACACAAGTTCCACCAGAAATTAGAACGGTATATACCGAGATGGAAGATATATACAGAGAGCTTGAACGACTACGTAGTGTCACATACACAACGGAACCCAGGACATTCATACGTCAGTGTCCAAATGAAATATGTAAAGGTTTCTTAACAGAAAATTGGTATTGTGGTTTATGTGATCTTCAATATTGTAAAAACTGCAACGAAGTAAGTGTAGAAAATCACGAATGCGATCCAGCGGTTGTGGAGACTATGAAACTTTTGAACAAAGATAGTAAATCATGCCCCACGTGTGGAACAGTTATACACAAAACAAGTGGTTGTGCTCAGATGTGGTGTATAAATTGTCATACCGCATTTGACTGGAGAACAGGGGAAATCGAAACTGGAAGAATACATAATCCACATTTCATAGAATTTAAAAAGAAATCTAGAATGTCTCGAGAACATGGTGATATTCCATGTGGTGGAATACCTTCGTTCAGAGAATTGAGAGCATTACAAGCACCAAATGATATCCTTCTGTATGCCCTAACTATATTTCGTTTAGAACAAGAACTTCTGTATATAGACATACGACCAATTAATAACACACAACCGAGGATAGCTTATATGCTCAACGACTTGGATGAATCTGAATTCAAAATATTTTTACAGAGACAAGAAAAGTATAGAGAAAAAATGAGAGATATTGTACATTTATTTGAAATGATCACAAACACAGGTGGTGATCTTCTTAGACAATTTGTGGTTGATCCTACACGACAATATGAAATTACCGAAATTATGAAGAAACTCGTTGAATATGGGAATGAAATAATAATTACTATTAGAAAAAGGTATAACTCAGCATATCCCAAAAATATTTATATGTGAGAAGTTATACGGAATGGTCAGGTCCAAGGTTCTACACGGTGGGAAACCTGTAGAGACTGGTGAAAAATGTATGTGTGTATAAATTTAATTACTCAATTTGATCCTTAACCTTCTCACGGTTAGCCATGTGAAGTGATTCTACGTCCGCCTTATTCTGTCCCGTGTAAGGAACTGCGTAACATTCATCACACATCCACTTATTCACGTTAGTCCATGTACCATCTTCACACACCCAAATCTCGGCGAGAACACGACCAAACTTTCCCCTAGAATCTGCTTCCGGACAGCGAAGTTCAATTTCTATATCATCTTTTTCTGATACAACAGCCTTCATACACCATTCCTTGAGTTTCTTCTTGGAAAGGAGACCATACTTCTTTTCCTCTTTGTCGGAAGTACGAGACTCAGGAGTGTCGATACCTAGAAGACGTACCCTTTGTTTTGTGCATACATCAAATCCTAGATCGATGGCCACATCAATGGTGTCACCATCTACGACTTTCTCGAGGGAAGATACACGATATTTGAAGTTACAGGGTTCAACGTTATAAGCAGACATTGTAATATTAATAGACTTAAAATCTTTATGTTATAATATTATATGAAATGTGTGGCTACTTTCTCCGAAAATAGTTTGTACAAGATAAAATTAGCCAAGACACGTGCAAATGTTTTAGAATCTCTGTATAATAAACCACCAATAAATGAACCCAAGAAAATTAAAGAAAATCTGAGACTTCGTTTTCGATTCGTCGAAGCGATAAAAGAAGCACAGGAAATTTGTGAAATAGATGAAAACTCTTCTGAATGTCATTGGGCGTGGTATGAAGTAGATGAACTCGAAGATTCTATGGGTCGATACTATCCCGATCGATTGTAATTATAGGTGGTTCTTCTGTGTAAGTATAATATCTAATAGTTATACCAAATTGTTTTTTTAATAACTGACTTAGTTCTAAATTGATAAGACGCTTCCATTGTATGAGAGTAGAGTGGAAATATTCAAGACCATCTTCACTGAATACATGTTCTTTTAAGAAGGGTCTTTGTCTGAATTCCTTCATTACCTTGGACACACTTGATGGAATAGGTATTTTATTATTTTTGGCTGCATCTAACATATCTATGATATAATATCCATGTGCATCACAAATAATATTAGTTTGCATTTCTGGGTACGTGTAAATACATACCTCAAAATCTGAGTTACTTGGAAGAGTTGTAAATATTTCATTACTATCATAGTTTAACAATTGCGGTTGAACTATAGCTGGATGTGTGTGGTAACCTATTAGAGAGGGCCATATAAGTTCAATCGTATCGATACCAACTTTTCTTCTACTCATCGAAGTTACAAATGTTGGTTTGCTGAAGAATACGCTATTTTCTTTTATTTTACACTCTATATTTCCTGCATATTCCCAATTCCTTTTTGAAGATAGGTCACTTATCTGTTTTAGATCACGAATTACCTTTCTCGGAATTTTGATACGTTGAGGCCTAAAAGAATACACGTTCATCCTATATTCATGAGTACATTTTTATATAAGAGAGTAATCTTACCCAAATCGGACCACGTGTTGTATCGAACAGATATACCAAACCTTCTGCGCATGATGGGATCTACGTAATTATTCACGACTCGTTTCCATTTTTCGGGGGTGCTCGTGAAATATATAAGAGAGCCCCAATTAACTCTGAACCTTTGAAAATCTCGACTTCCCATGAGTTCATTAAAGACACGAACGACATCATCGGGATTTGGTTTATTCATATTGGTCTCAATAAGATCTATGACGTAATAACCCTGGTTTTCGAGAATGAGATTTGCTTGAACATCTGGATAATGATTTATGTATGCTCTAAAGTCTTGTTCACTGGGATAAGTAAATAGAGGTGTATTATTTTCTGGTACTGGGTGGGTGTGATAGACAATATACTGTGTAAGTTCTTCTTTCGTAGGCGTTACAGAAGCAAGTTGTTGATTTGTTCTGGCTGTGGGTTGGTTAAATTTCACATAGTTCCGCATGTTACTCACGGTAAAAGGGATACTACCAACGTATTCGATTTTTTGACTCCAAGTTTTGGTGTATATTTCTTTGAGTCGGTCAATAAGTTGGCGACTGAGTCGAGTAGTCATATATCGATTATTGAGAGTAGTAATTGTTCCTAAATTGTATCGATTTTTACCCACATTCAATCTCTTGAACTTATTTGTGAGTTTATTAATTGCGCGATCAACACCTCGTCTCCTATTTTCAATGATTCTACGTCTATTCGCAGTCTGTCGTCTGGTAATATCGGTTCTTCGCCTTTCCGATGACATCTTACTTTAGTTAGAGAATTAATATGAAAAACATTAAATGATAGAAAACTTGATGAAAGAAGTTTATGCTGAGCTGGGTCCTGGTCACAGTGAAAGGATATACCATAATGCAGTTGAGGTTGTGTTAAGGTCGAAAAAGATTCAATATGAAACTGAACGTATCATACCTGTCATATTTAGGGGGCATGTGATAGGTAACGTTAGGGCTGATATCATCATAGATGGAAAGTGTATTTTAGAGTTTAAAACAATTAGAACTCTTGGTGATGGGGCGGAGTTGCAGGCACATAATTATCTTCGTCTGACTGGTTTGAGTCTTGCGTATTTGATAAACTTTCCTCCTCATTCGGATCGAGAGGTTGAGGTTCGAAAGATTGAACTAGGACCATCAAGGGAAGAACTCGAGAAAGAATTCGGTAAAATTCTCGACCATCATCGAAATGTTTCTGCGGATCTGACACAGCTGCTTCCAGGGACTCCCGAGCCTGAGATAGATGATGTTTAGCTTGTTCTACACAGTGATGTATGGTGGAGTCTGTGGGGGCCATATGGTTGAAATGAGGGAGAACGTGGGTCTCTAGATCATATAAAGCACATAAAATGTGCTCCTCATCGGACGTCATCTTTTAGTATATTTGAACATAACATCATTTGACTTAGGTAGCTGATAGGCCGGTATGGCTCCATTGGGTGGTTTCTTACAGTAAATTTTACAATCACATTTTTGAGATTTACAAAATAAATCCCTTTTATTTGCATAACATCGTATTGGTAACATGTAATCTTTCATTACGTAACGTATAATTCGATCAATGAAAATCATTTCATATAATTACTTTTAACCCATTCTTTAAATCATATAGTTGGAATAAATTCCCATTTGTTACATTTACAAATATTACGCCAAATAACATCTTGTTGATATAATTTGTCTTTTGATTTTAATAGAGGAAAGTATTGAAGATAGTCATCCTCTCCCAAAAGTTCACAGAACTTGTATAAAACATATGAATATGAAAGAAAATTCTTGCGTTCGCTAGGACAATTATCGTCAAATGGTTTCTGTATATCTTTGAACATGATACGCAAGGTCTCTTCGAGTTCTTGTGACATATTTGGGGGTTTTATACCATTAAGTATATTCGTAATATATGGTACATGCTCATAAAACTTATTTAAACGAAGTTTCTTCAATAAACTTCGTATTTTTGCATGTGTAATGTCTTCCAATTTTTTGATTTTCATTTTCTTAAGTTCCCCCCTCAACTGTTCAATAACTTCATTGGGTATAGTTGTCATCTCTTGAGCTTGAAATTGGGAGAGCCATTCATTGAAATGATTTTCTCTCTTATACGAATAATTAATCACCTTTTCTGAAGTTTCTTGCTCCTCTCTATATGTAAGTTGCTCACTTATAAGTGTAGCTATAATTGCCCCGCATGCATCACATACAAGATCACTTGTATCATGAAAATGAATAATATTACTATCTGGGCATGTCCGACAACATTCGATGATTTTCTCATGAGGTCTTGCTATATTTTGATTCTCAACTTCAACCAAATAGTCGGTAAATATATCTTTACGCTTTAGACCCACAGTTTCCCGAACATTGAATACATTATTTGTGTTTGTAACTTCCCCATTCTCATCTGTATATTGATTCATATAAGGCATACACTTTATTATATATTCAGCCATTTCAGATTCGTATTTATTTTTATTTAGTGGGTCGTTTTTGATCGATTCATTCCAATCTTCTACCTTGTTGTTATACCTACTTAAAAAGTTTCTTTCCATGTCTTATAAAGAGATGATCATTAAACTTTTAAGTACTCTTTACTTCTTTTATAAGCAGTTGGTGACACCAAGAGATTATTCTATTATATCAGAAGAACTCGAGTATGAAATTGATCATGATATGAAATACCAAATAGAGGATGATTTTTGGTTAGAGGAAAGTAAAGATTGGGAAGATGGTATTCTTGACTCGTATTACATTAACGCTACAGGTAAAAACTTCAGGGAAACTACGATTCCACAAAATGTAAAATGGGTCATTTTACGTGTTCGGTATTATTTTAATGGAAAGCCATACACGGCGATATCACGTGATGTGAATTTCAGGCCAGGTAAAGATGAAAATGAAAGTATGCATTTTAGTATCCCTTTGAGTAGTGCTTGGATGGTTGATCATGATGATAAACCTGTTCGAAACATTACTGAAAAGGTGAAACGATACAATGGTCCTAGAAATGATTTCCATGGTCAAAATGTACCACTCGAACACTTTTTATATTACGAGAAACATATACTCCGTGACCAATATCCGAAAATTATACTTTCAAATACATTGGGTATGAAGAAGAAAGTATCAACCCTCGATGGTTTTACAACTGATCTTCAGATACCTTAGTTGCGAGGTAAAATTTAAGCTCACCCAGATTTGCTACATTGTATTTCAGAATTAAGAATCGATTACTGATTTCTTGTATGATTTGTACAGATGCACACATACTCGTTGCTTTTGTGAAAATATTAAGATACTTCAAACTATATAACCCTGTAATAGTTGGACTATCTTCCGGACATTCGATCGTCGTCTCTTGATTGGCAAAATCACCCTCACATTTGAGGCATATGTTTTTACCAGTCCTCTTAATTTCAATGTCTGTACCTATATTTGACATGTCTCGACAAAGGCGTTGAAAATCCGCCGAAGGAAGGGTGGTAATTGTCGTCATCTCAATCTCTGGAACCTCAATTCTACTTTCATTAATATCCAGAAGTTTCAGTTGAAATTTTGATTTTGTCCTTTTAGACTCACTTATGATTTCTATGTCTATAAATTCTTTAGAACTAATTTCTATTTGGAGTACATCATTATTTGTAATAGTTTTTAAAAGTTTGAAAGTATTTGATATATTAATGCCAGCTATGATCTCCTCTTGATCACAGTGGTATTCTTCGAAATTGTCAGCCGCGAGGTACATATCAACTAGGGATGTTCTAGCTGTATCGAGTGTAACGACATACATACCATCGGGTTTGAAATATATATTTACGTCATTTAGTATATCCTTTAGTACTTCAAAAGTCGATTTGAAAGCTGATGCTTGTATCGTGACTAATTTCATATATGTTTAAATCATCGTGTTACATCTTTAAATCTGTATATGCAACACCTTTCGAAACTTCGCGGTTAATTTTCTCTTCGAGCTCCTTTGTCATTGCGGGTTGGAGTGATCGACCATAGTCATCCAATTTGAACATATCATTAGTATTCTCGTCACTACCCAGAGTAGTCATAGAACACCCAAATGATCCAATTCCTGAATGTTCAACATCTTTCTTTGGCAGGAGAGAATCTAACCAGTTCTTTATTTCGTTACCAACGAGAATCTTACCATTTTTAGTGAGCATTGTCGGTACCCGATTAATTTTATTTCTATAGTTGGGAGGTATCCCCTGTGTATTTATGTTATGATAATGCACAAGTTGTTTCAACTGAGGAATATCATTTATATACTCGATCACATCCATAGAATGTTTGCACCTTGGACTATAGATCAGGAGCGACATATACTATCTATATGGTATTTTGTAAAAAAAAATTAACGCATTATAGTAATAAAGATGAACTACTTTGTTATGTTCGCCCTACTTATGGTTGTTATTCTTCTGACAACCACTCAAGAACCATTTGTTGAAATGTTTGGGTTCTCAGGCCATTCCAAACCCATTAAACCTATAAAACTTGACGATGATAGACCCGATCTTAGTAACCATAAGTTGATCGAAGCTAGCATTGACAACGATATGATTGAAGAGTTTGTCCTCGCAACTAACAAGGAAATTTCTAAGCGCACAGGTGTCTGTACGTACATCATCGAGACAACTTCCATTCGACAGTACAAGGGTGAGGAGAATGACATATATGAGTGTATGTTCATGGTCATTAAGAAGGGTGGTTTCTCTTTTGGTTTCTCAGTAGTTTCCTCCTTTGAAGTACAGAACGGAAAGTCTCGTCTCCTCTCTTTGCGATCCCAACCTCTAGGTGTTAATGCACCCAGTAACGTTACACCTTTCACAGAGGGTGGTGAGGGTAAGGAATTCATCGATTATGAACTCGTCAAGGAAGGTGCTATACCCACAAAGGCTGAGTTTGATTCGGCAAAAAATAAGTTACAGTAATTGTAATGATCAGCATCGATGACGTCACTAAGATTGATGAAAAAAGAAAACAAATACGAAAAGAAATTTATATAAAAATATATGAACAGTTTTCTTCAAAAATTAAACAGTCAGTCGAGATGGGAAATAAACAGATATTTCTAACAATTCCAACTTTCTTATTGGGATACCCTGTTTTTGACCGAAGTTCAGCCGCTCGATATGTTGCTAGACAATTTGTTTTAGGTGGTTTCAGTGTTAAAATGATAAGTAATTACGATATATATGTGTCATGGAATGTTTCCAAAAAGAAAAAAGAGAGGATACAATCAGAAGAAGATGGTGACTTTCCTAATCTCATGAATCTTAAGAAAATTGCTAACAAATACAGAAGAAATGCGTGAGAGTTTAAAGTTTAAATATGTAACTTTACTATAAATGTCTGATTCTATAGGGATTATGGTAGAAGCCAAAAAGGAATATATGGGACAGCTTTGTTACATCATGTGCCCAGCTATGATTGAAGTATTCCAGGATATGTACAATGAATCTGTAACTATGTCGAAGGGTAAAAAGGTACTTCTCATGTTCCAGAAGCTTCTGAAGGAGGTTCCCAATTGGTCTAATGCCATGTCCAAGACACATAGTGATAACATCACCAATCGGTGTGCGTGGTTCGGTGATCTTTTGGCGGCTGTTTTTGTTGCTTGCACAAAGATTCTTTCTGCAGTTCGTCTCAAGGCTGATAACAAGAAGATTTCTTTGAAGCTTCCAACTGAGGAGGTGTTCATTCAGACATGTTACAACAACGTTGCAAAGGAATTGTATAAGGATCCTTATATTTTCAGTGAAGAACAGAGTGAATATTTGAGAGATGAAAAACTCACTGACCGTTTTTGTATGTGCATCGAGAATACCGTAAAGGAACTCATCCCTGTTCAACAGATTTTGCAAACGTACATGTCCCAGGAGACGCGTGATATCTCACTCGATGGTGAGATTCAAGACACCGAGGATCCTGATATATATGATGGTGAGATGGACCCAGAGCCGGTGATGGACCCAGAGCCTGAGATGGACCCAGAACCTGAACCTATGGATCCCGATCCTGAACCAACTGGTTTAGAAAATGAGTTTAAGACTGTACCCGGTGTTCAGGCGCCCGAACCAGGGCCAGAACCCGAACCCGAACCAATGATGGAACCCCAGGGTCAGCCCCCACAGGGTGACGACGATGTATTATTTGGTGATGCACCTGAACAGCGTACAAAAAAAGTTGGTTACTATTAAATGGAACTCTCCGACTATCTTCGTGATCCAATGAGTGCCGCGCTCATCGCGGGTGGTATAACAGCGGCTTATATTCATTTGAAGGCCCACCTCAATAATGAGGGTAAGCTCGAGCTTAACAAATACACTAAACCTGCTGTACTTAACGCGATTCTCGTATTCTTCGTGGTCTCTGGTGGTATTGCACAGAAAGAGGCTATTTCAAATGAACCTTTCTAAACTTAAAGATTAAATTATTAAAATAAGAAATGGCGTCTGTTACCGCGTTTAACGACATGATGGGTCAATTTCTTGTGGAATTGCACAAGACTTTTCCAGATGAAAAAGGCATTAAGAAAATGATGACTTCCTTCGATGTACTGAAGTCCTCCAATCCACGTCTCGTTGTGGATGCTTACATGAAGGGTGTATCTCCATACGCTGATAAGATTTCTTCTAAGGATGAAACTTTCCTTCTCGAGGAGATTGATACTATTGATTTCCTCAAGGATCTCAACATCAAATCGTATTGGGTTAAGATGAACCCTAACACGAGGAGTGCTACATGGCAATATCTTCAGACCCTCTACATGCTCGGTACGACTATTACTGCCCTACCCCAAGATACACTCAGTCAGATTGAAAGTATTGCTCAGGGTGTAGCTTCGAAGCTACAGGATGGTGATGGTGGTGAGCTTAACCAAGATGCTCTTATGCAAATGATGGGTAGTATGCTTGGTAGTCTTCCTAAAAAATAAACCTTATTATATACTAAATGAAAGCTTGGTTCGACGACTTCCAGCAACTCATTGATGCTAAACAGGTTTCTCAGTTTTGGCCAACTATTGATCAAACGCCAGAGGAGCGTATTAACTCCGCCTCGCGTTTTGTGATTTATGCCACATGTCTCATTTATATCATTCGTCGTGATCCGCGTGTCTTCATTTTGACTGTAACGGCTCTTTCCGTTATGTATGTTCTTTATAAGTCCAAGATGATCAAAGAGCCCTTCAATAAAACGAATATTGATGGTAGTGAAACATGTCAAATGCCCACATCTGACAATCCCATGGGTAACGTACTTGCAACCGATTACACAGATGCCCCCAATCGTCTCTCTGCTTGTTACTATTCTGATGTGAAACCGCTTGTCAAGGGATTCACGACGGATCGCATTCCTTATGATTCCGGACGTTCTCGTTCCCCCCTTCCTAAGTATATGCGTAATGCGACTGACCGACAGTTTGTAACTTCTCCAGTTTCTAAAATACCAGGAGATCAGACTGACTTTGCCGAATGGTTATACGGACCAAAGAATGGACCCACATGCAAAAGTGATGGTCGATACTGCAATCCTGACGCACGTGGTGTTCAGTTAGAGGCTTTCGCTGGTCTTGGTGGTGATGGGGATATCAGGGGTCCTCGAGGTGGTGGTAGTGTGCGAGGTGGTGGCGGAACCTATAGTTAGATTAATATTCTTATGTAATAATAAATGGCATACCAGCTCCAACCTGGCCTTTCCATCATTCAAAATACAGGTGCTTTACCTCCCGTAAATGCGACTGATGAGGTTTTCGTCTATCCCCAGCCCAGCACTCTCAACTGTGGTGGCTGCCGTCCCAACACTATGCTTTATGGTACCGCACCCTATAAGGCAGGTAAGGGTTCCCCAGCCCAATATATTGAAACCAGTGACCAACTCCGCCCCCAATCTACTTCTCGTTTCAATAAGAACATCGTTCAAACATACGAGCGTAAGTTGTTCCCCCTCAACAATATGGAGTGTAAGGTTCCTCTCCGAACCATGCAGTATGAACCCACGAGCACCCGTGCCGAACTTCAGAATGGACTCTTTCAGCAAAGGTACGCTAATAAAAATATCAATAAGAAGTAAGAATGGCAGATCCCATTTCACTGATGGCCGTAGCCGGTCTCGTGTATGCCGGTCGTACATTAAGTACTCCCCCTAAGAAGCAAGAGGTACCGGATGTAACCTATCCATCTCCATCTCCATCGAATGATATGGACTATTTTGAACCTACTACAGAAGTTCCTCATAAAATGGAGATGGCCAGTTTTGCTGACATTAGTCGCCAACAGAGTAGTGGAGGGCAAGAAATTTTGAATATGCGAAATCGTATGTATGATCATGGTCGTATGAATAATCTTTCTCCAGTTGAGAAGCAACTCGTTGGTCCAGGTTTAGGTGTAAATTCTGATGTACCCGCTACAGGCGGTTATCAACAGATGTTTAGGGTTAATCCTGTAAATGTTGGTGAGTATAGGCTTACTACACTTCCAGGACGCACTGGTCCAGCACATGACATTACAGGTGGGCGATCGGCCAAGGTGGGCGAATTATCTCACAACAAACCCGAAACGACTGCTTATCTCCCCTCTCGCTTACCAACCATGGCTGGTAGGGCACAAGGTATGTCTGGTGTTGTACCTCGCAATGAACACGAGAGGACTAAGAGGACCACTAACCGTTCAGAAACTGGTCATCGCGCCGATGGTCTTGGGTTTAACGGTGCTAAGCGATTTGTGTCGGCTCAAACTATATCTCAGGATCCCACCCGATTTAAGAGTGATAGGAGTGATGAACAGTACAACTACATGAACCACCCAGCTCCAGGTATTCACAGCCATCATGGTGCATACACAAACAGTGCTGCTTCTAAGGTTGCGAGTAAGAACAACGAGGAACTCATGAGGTACGGTTTCCGCCCCGAGGATCGTCGTGGTAAGCCAAATCGTATGGGAAATGCCGGACGTATGAACGTCAGGGAGAGTGCCCTTAAACAGGGTGGTCGTCTCACATCTGTTCGCAGTGATACTACACGTGTAGATGGTCGCGTGAATGCTGCTAACGGTGGTTGGACTCAACAGTATCAGCAGAAAGCCTTCCACCAATTTAACGCTTATAAGGGTAATGAAAATCCCAATACCCGAAACCTTGACATTGCAAAGAGGCAACTTTATAATAACCCTCTCACACACGATCTTTCTCAGTAAAGGTACAAAGAGTAAATAAAAACACTCATTAAAATATTATACGCATATTTTAATGAAGGTTCATACATTAGACATAGATAGTAGTGCAAGGGATGTTACATTGTACCCAAATGCAAACAGTTATGTCGTGAATCTGAAAACTCCGATTTATAACGTTTCTGAATTTAAACTTGTTTCTGCGAGAGTTCCTACAACTCAATTGCTTATATGTGATACAAATAACACATTTACTTTAGATGAAGGTGGTACCTCGTATGAAATAGCTCTGACGAATGGGAACTACACTACGACTACTCTTAAGAATGAACTTAAAACCAAACTTGATGCCGCGACACAATCTACTTATACAGTTGCAATCGGAACAAATAAAGCGTTTGTAATCACTGCTAATACGAGTACTTCAAAAATTTTGAAATTTAGGACAGGTACGAATGGTTATACAAGTGAATCATCCAGAGAGACTACACCTCATCAAATAATAGGTTTTGGATCAGATGATTATGGGTTCACTAATACCATTACAGGTGGATTTGTTAATACAAATGGACCTAACTCACTCGTTTTAAAAATTACAGCAAATTCAGACGAGTTAAATCAAGACATTTATTCGACGAGTCCTTTCTACACTGGTCATATTCTCTCAAGTGGATCTGAATTTATAAACTGTAACGGTTCAGATGATACAGTCATTCATAAATTTCATTCTGGACCACAGAAAAGTATCGAAAGTGTTAAGATTGACTTCTACTATATGAGTCATGGTCGTCTCATCCCATATGATTTTAGAAACCAAGATCACATTTTAAAATTTCAACTCGTAGGATCTAAGGACAAACTTGAAAATGCAGCAAAAATACCAATTGAAGTTCCCGAAGAAAAGGAGCCATTAATAAGCATTCCTGAACTGAAGAATGTTTATCCATGGGAATGGCAAGTTGCTACGATTATAATAATTGGAACAATTCTCATACTATTTACCAAGTCGAAACCGTCTAGCGCATGATGGCATAAACGGGGGTGGCAGGCTTGGTAACACTGTTAGAAAGGCGAGAAACGACGAGGAATACGACGATGGAGATGAGAGTGGTCATCACGGCGGTGAGTGCGTACTGAGCACCACCGTTCTTGGGGACCTTGACGAGCTGAGTTACCAGCCAGCGGGCGAGATCCATCCAGGAAAGGGCAGCAGCGAAAGAGAATCCCGCGACGATGCCATTGAGGGCCTGAGACTCAAGCTCCTGGGTGACGAGGCTGATGGTCTTGGTAAGATCGGTCATTGTAATATACTTTACTGTGGGAAAATTATTCTGGTAACAGTTCCTCCTTTTCAACTATTTTTTTGAACTTTTTCTTTTTTATTGTTTTTGTTTTTGAAAATATCTGTTCATCATCTGATGAATCTTCACTAGAGCTTGTTCCTGAACCATCGTAGGCTTTAAACTTATTATCTGAAAAAGACCATGCTTCAGGTTCCGAGGTGCTCATTACTATTAATAGTATTTTTTAACATCTGTTCTGTCGGATTCTGGGGTTGCCACTCGTCCCATCTATCATATGCTTCATTCATACGTAAAAAAGTCGGATCTGAACCAGTGTATCGTTCAAACGGTGGGCACTCTTCTGGTGCTATGATAGACATTTCTTCATCTTCTTCCTCATCCTCATCCTCATCGTAAATATCGGGAAATAGAGATCCCACATCCTGACCAACTGTGTACATAGCACAGTATTTCATCGCATATTCCATGTCTTCTGGAAGAAGAGTATCTCTTCCACACGCCCTGGAATATTCGGCTGCGAGTACAGTACTCCTTTCCATAACGGGTATTAAAAGGTTAGTCATGGTCTCAATATATTGATTCACGAGACCATCACCACCGTCACCAAAACCAGTTTGCATATTCATCTTTAGTATTGAGAGTTAAAAAGAGTTTCTGCAATTCCCTCAGAAATACGGAGAACATTGTAACTTAGGGCATAAACTCGGATTTGCCTAGATTCGGAACAAGGTGTGAGATTCATTTTAAGAATCTGTTCCTTGATCAAACTAAAATTGATTTGTCCTGTGGGATACCATTTTTCGGGTTCAAGTGCAAAACTGTATGAATAGAAACGACGAATGAGTTGCGTCTTCGAATGATGTATAGCACCTTGTACCGCTTTAAGAAATGCGACACCCCCTACATCACGTGTAATTATGTCTTCACCATCTAAGGTGAGTGTTAAGTAATCCAAGTTTTCGTAAAATATTAGTTTATTATTTACAATAATATTCGTATTATCATAATCAAAGATGGATGCACTATCTCGGTGTATAACAAAATACAATTCTTTTACTGGATTTGTAAAATCTAATTTGAATACACCTTCATTTATATCAGCATCTACATTAAATATATCCTGTTGAACTTGTGTAATTAAGTAGTCAGTTGATACACTTTGAATTCGAAGACGTTCTACACAATCAACGAATACAACTTCTGCACATAGTTCAAATTGTTTTATTTTAGGTACGGGATCTTGAAGAGTGGCACCCGGAATCACAACATCATGTGCATCCCTTAGCTTAATTTCAATCTCAACTTCTTGTTTCGTTATAGCACATAATGGTAAAGCGAGTTCAGTGTTTCTATAGAAATAAAATGGAATATCGACGAAAAAATCTACATCTGAATTTAAACCCAAAGTATTGTACTCAAGAATATCTGAACTACCAGCTGCTAAATTATTACTATTTCTAATTGGGTATTTACCTACAAGATGTTCAAGTGCATACTGCTTTGTCTGTGTGATATTTTGTTCGGAATAAATTTGAAGATAATCACTGGTAATATGTTGTATAATTTTTCCACCTATGATGAGATCTACATACTCTATAATTCCGTGTCCTACCGACTCTATATAGTGTGGTGATATTTGAGGAAGTTTCATTTTTACACTGATAGTTGTAAGTAAATCTCCCTGATTTTGAGCAATCTTAAATCGAACATTCTTACCAAAATCAGCCTCATTTTCTGGATCTATGGTGGCGTAGTGTCTTGAGAAAATTGAATGTTTTTTAAAACTTTCCACGAAATGACTGTAGTCTGGGTCAATTGTGAAAAACTTCTCTTGAGGACCAGATGTCATCAGCTGTATCTGTCCAGCCATTACTACTATATTCATCTAAAATTTTAAACCTGCTAAACCACTTTCGAAACGTAACACGTTATAATTTATAGCATATACACGTGTATCATTGTCATGAGTTGAATTTATTGGCACTATTTCAATTGTAAGTAGTTTATGTGATATGCGACTCATATTTACTTGACCAGTTGGATACGGCATTTCTGGTTTGAGTGAGAATGAATATGAACCAAATTTAGAAGGTCCTATCACGGCATTTAGACCATTAATCTGTGCGGTGGTTGTCGATTTTATACGTGGAACATTTATATGATGTTTGAATGGTTGTTCATACATGAAAAATAGACCATTTTGATTAAAAATAGTCTCATTGTTAAATTTAAGTTCAATATTTGCAATTTCGTTATAATAGTTAGGTAATGTAGTACTTTCATTCGATGACACAAAAAACATTTCTTTCACGGGGTGTTGAAAATTGAGCATCACTGAACGTTTATTGTCACCGGCTTTCATCTTAAACTTTGCCATCTGTAACTGTGTAATGACATAATCAAGTGGGTGAGACATTAGATATCCAATTTCTTCGGGTGTTACATAAACAAATTCTGTATCAATTGAGAACTTTTCAATAGATGCGGTGGCATCTACTATGGTGTCCTGGGGATAGCTTGCACTCACGTTTTGTACAAGCTGTGCGAGTGGTCGAGTTTTAATTCTAACTTCTACGAGTTGTTTTGTGAGAGTACATGTAGGTATAGCCAATGCAGGATGTCTGTAAAAGTAAAATGGAAGATCGAGAAAGTATGTGTATTTATCAGCGTAAGAGAAGTAATTTCCATGACCATTCAAAAAGTATAGAGTTTGATCTATATCGTCATTTGTATTGTGCAATTGTTGGTGCATATAAATATACTCCCCAGTCAATCGTTGTATAGGCTGACCACCTATGAGAAGCTCGGCATACTCTATGAGATGTGAAATAACAGATGGACACCATACCATATCATTTTCACTATTATCGTCTGGTTTTGGATCAGAGAGTGTAACCTTTAGTGTCATGTTTCGTACCAAGTCCCCCTTATCACCAGGTATTCTACATGTAAGTATTTGACCAAAATCTATATTACCATCGAATTGACTCTCCACAAAATCAAATGCAAACTTTGTATGTCTTTTAAAATTCATAAGAAAGTATGAAAATTGTGGATCACCTGTGAGCCATTGATCTTGGACTCCAGTGGCGGCAATTATCAGACGGCCAGCCATTCCTACTGTATATGAGTAAAATTTTGCTAAATAAAACGAGACAATACAATAGAATGAATCTTCAGTTGAGGAAATTCAAACCCGAAACAATTACAGATGACAGGGTATGTGTATTCATCGGTAAGCGAAATACGGGCAAGTCTACACTGGTAAAGGATATAATGTATCACAAGAAGCATCTTCCTGCTGGTATAGTATTGTCAGGGACTGAAGAAGGTAATCATTTTTATTCAGATTTCATTCCAGATCTCTTTATTTATGGTGATTATGACCGAGATGCAATCGAGAGAGTGATGGCGAGACAGAGAAAACTGGTAGGTAACGGAAAGTCAAATTGTGGAGCTTTTATGCTTTTAGATGACTGTATGTATGACAGTAAGTTCCTTAAGGACACATGTATTAGACAGTGTTTTATGAATGGAAGACACTGGAAAATATTTTTCATGCTGACTATGCAGTATGTGATGGACCTTCCACCGGCACTACGAGCTAACGTGGATTACGTGTTCATTCTCAGGGAGAACATCATTCAGAATCGAGAAAAATTATACAAAAGTTTTTTTGGAATATTTCCATCCTTCGATATGTTTTGTAAGGTGATGGATGCGTGCACCGAGAATTACGAATGCTTAGTTCTCGATAACACCGTAAAGTCCAACAAGATTCAGGACTGTGTATTTTGGTACAAGGCAACTGTCAGGAAAAACTTCAGGGTAGGAGGTCCTGATTTATGGAGACTTCATAAAAAGATGTACAACCCCAAGCACCTTCAACAAAAAGAAGACGACGCTAAGAAGGCGACTAAAAAGACAAACCTGAAAATTACGAAAACAAAATAATACCCCGCGTCTCATAATCTCATGAAAAAAGTAAGACTATACTAAAATGGCTACAGAACACGTCAACACCATGAATCTTTCTGATAACGGTGATGGTATGGTTCCATTGCATGATAATCCATCTACGGCTTTTACACATGAAAAAAATGTGACACAACATAAAGAGACCATGGATTCTACTCCCATTAATGATATTATGATGGAGCCCCCTATGATGACAGAAGAGCCCAAGATGCAGGGTATGATGCCACAGATGACTGCTCCCCAACCCCAGGGTGCTTACCCCGCCCCCATGCAGCAGGCGCCTCAACCTGCTAAAAAGAACCCCCTCGACCTAACTGATGAACAAATGACTGCCCTCGTCGTTGCTGCCTGTACTGCCGCTGCTGTGAGCAAGCCTGTACAGGATCGACTCGCGACCTCTATCCCCAAGTTCCTTAACGAGCAAGGGGGTAGAAGTGTGGTTGGTCTTGCCTCGACTGGTGTCGTGGCTGCTATTGTTTTCTATTTCATCAAGGATTACATTGTTAAGCCTTAAGAAGGGGATTCCCAGCCCATATTACTGTAAATCGAATTATCGATGCCGAGGAAATATGTAACTAAAGCTCCAATTGCGAACGTCATCGAGAGCAAGGCACTAATATCAAATGCCTTTCTCTTGTCGCACTCGAATTTTTCCACAGACTTCTTAGTCTGCTTCCAAATCTTATTGCCCATGTAGGTCAATATAAGCGCAATGATGGTACTCGTGAAGAAGAAACCACGATCCACGGCGAGTTCAGGTACGTTACCAACAATGAAACGTAACATATTTGGGATAACGAGGGTTAGCCAGATGAGATTAAACTCATAGTTTTCGAAAAACTTGGGAACCACCAACACACTGAAGATGGCAACCCAGTATCCAATCACCATGAGAAGAACATTGACAGGGGTTTTCATTTGATATACACGTAGATTATTTATCCTGAACATGCTCGCCACAAAACGGTGTCCTGTCAGAAATTTTTGTGTATATACCTAGATTGATACATATTTCCCTCAACTCGATGTAGTTTTTCCAAAAATTTTCCGAGTGATCATACTCCTCTACAGTGCAGTGCGCCAATTCGTGAAGAAGAACATGGAAAATATGATTAACGTCACCATCTAAACATACAACGATATCACCACCCTTGTTTGTATTGTACCCAACTGAATTTTTCATACCATATATACCAGTTATAGGTATGTGTCTGGTAAGCATACTGAACTTCTCGGGACCGTTTGTACGGATGTGTTCCCGAAGAATGCGGTACTTTTCTTTGACAGCTATGAGTCTAGGTGCATCTCTAGTTATATAGAGAATCCATAGATTTATTAAAAGTAGTACTATCATCTATCATAGACGAAGATAAATTTACTATACAATTCTGAGATGGGATTTCCTCTGAGCCCTTCCCAAAGTTGTAATTTAAAACCATGATCTTCAGCGTGTGTCACTAATAAATCTTTATACGCCACCGGCTCCGATTTAGGTCCATCTGCATAATACGGAGTATCTGTTAAATGAACAAATAACTTTTCTCCAAAGTCACCATTACCATGAGCCTTAAGTTTAAAAAAGTTACCAGCCTCATCCACATATGGAGTTTTGAATATGATCTTTTCTGAGTCTGGTATGATTCCTATGAAGAGACCACCAGGTTTTATTCGCTTCTTAATTTCCCTGAGGGAATTCATAAATAGACGTTTTGTAGCAAATATATAGTGAAGTGAAAAATTAAAACATACAATATCAAACTTTCTGTTTGGACATGCATGAATATCACCCTCATAAAAATTAACTCTCATACGCATATTTTTAGCACGAGAACGCGCCTCTTCGAGAGCTGAAGGTTCTGGGTCACACATATTTATATTCACACCACACCTGTGCCACTTTTGTAAATCACCGCCAAAACCACAACCCACGTCAAGTATATGCTGACCCTCATGTGCTACAGATTGAATCAATGCACGTTTGGCCTCGTTATGGTTCTTACGAATCTCATCCATACTTCTTACATTTCATGATTTTTTTAACTCACTTAGGATCGCATTTGCCAATTGTCGTTGTCCTATTTTGAAACGACCGGCATACATATAATTATTCTTGAACGTATCACTATTCAAATATGTTACAATGTTGTCTAGATCTATTTCTGTGTGTGGAATAAGACACAATAACTTTCCACCAAAATATGTGACAGTTCCCTTGAATGCAACGTTTGTATTTCTCGTGAGATTTCTGACATAGATACACGGTCGCCCCTTATGTTCTTCCATCGTTTTAATATTTCGAGGGGCACCCCACTCGAACCAATTCTTTTCATTAAACTTTTTTATTTTTCTACCCAAAAGTTCATCCTTATGTTTCATGAGATGTTTGTCAATCTTTTCATTTTCAGTTGGAAATTTAGTTGGAAATATAAACTTTTCGATATTATTTTCATCGACAAGTACATCTGTCATACCAAATGGCATCTTATACACTTCATCTCTACCTGAAACCAGACCAACATATGTACTAAACACGTTTGACACTATATTACCACGTTGAGGTGTATCATTTAGTGTAAGAATTCCATCAATTACATTACAATATTTCAGATCGCCACCGACATTAACTATATCTTGACAAACCCCCCTTTGATATCTGAATACAACTACATCAACACTTGCAGAGTCAAAAAGTTTTTCGTCATTTGGAAAGTGGAAGTGGGTGAATGATCCCGTTCGAATCATTTCAGTTATGATCTTTGAAGCACTCGTCAATTTTATAAAGTCTGAAGGAACTATAAAAATAAATTCTCCGTCGTCGTCTAAAAGATGATAACACTTCTCAATAAATTGGATATATAAGTTACCTTTACTTTGTTTGACATATGGAGGATTACCGATAATTGTTTTAAATTTTTTATCAAACTCGTGAGACATAAAATCACCATATACAATTCTTTGATTATCATTAAAATTTATACATGGTTTTATACTTGAATCAATCTCATAACATTCCATGGGATAATCAGCATCACTCTCCAAAAACTTCTTCAACAAATGTCCAGAACCAAATGATGGTTCCAGAAGTTGAGCACCCTTGTGTTCCACATGATCAAATACATATTGCTGCAATCCTTCATTGATCGTGAAGAATTGTCCCAGCTCTTTGCTCATTGGCTCTTCTCTCTATTTCTCGCTCCCAAACTTTAAGCGGTTCGGCCCATTTTCTCATAAGCTCTAAGATCTTCGATTCCATCAATCCTCTGTATTCCTGATTTGATCTTTTAATGTGACCACTAGGCCATGTAATTTGAATCCCATTTGATGGATTTACTTTTATATTTTGTTCTGGAATTTCATCAAAGTTACCAACCCAAGCACGAGATGTTTCTTTGGTAACAATAATTACACCGTAATGCTTGAGAATACGATCATGTGGTGTATTAATCAAAGATGTAGCTATAGAAGGATGATCTCTACACCTCGGATCATTTAGGACATACTTGACGAAATGTGTAGTACCAACAAGATTGTTTGCTTGATTTGGACGATCCTTAACAACCTTAATATTAATAGGATACGTGCCGAACCAAATATCCCCCAACTCTCGTGGTTCAGATTTTCTAAACACATTGGGGAATTTAGTAATGATGTGATCACTAATTACATCCTCATCGGATACACTATTTCGTCGTCCGTCAGTGTGTTCTGTATTGAAATCAAACATACAATTAGATAGCTCGCGATTCAAAATCGTAACAATACCCTTGATGTCATGAGTGAGTGTCACGAGTTGTAAATACGTATATTTGGTCATTGTTTATTATCTCCCTGATCGGATGTTTAACTTAGGGCTTAAAGTTTTGATTCTTAATATTATTATAATGTCGCTCGAAACCGATTATACTACTGTACCTGGTCAAGTTTTTGCTTGTCTCTCGGTCATAGGACCCGAGGCTCCACAGAAGAATGACAAGTTCGGTATCAAGATTCGCGGTGCTTTCTCCACTCGTGACGAGGCTGCTAACCATGCGAAGCGCCTCCAGAAGGAGGATCCCACTTTCGATATTTATGTCGTTGATATGTACAAGTGGCTTCTAATTCCTCCAGATTCCAGTAAGATCGATGATGTGCATTACTCTAACGAGAAACTCGAAGAGATTATGACTGGTTACAAGGAAAACCAGGCACAGGCAGCTCGCATGTTCCATGATCGTAAGGAGGCTATGACAAATGCCAAAGCTTACACACCTGGTGATGAAAATTCCAAGTTCTACACGAAGCCCGATGAGGCCCCCGTGTCCCATCCCGCAGAAATCCTAGAGAAGCTTCAGAAGGAGAAGCCCGATACTCCCATGGAGGAACTCGTCAAGGAGGCTGATGCGATCGTAGCCGCTGAACTCGAGGAGCGACGTAAGCAGCGGGAGGATTCTACCAATGGAAAGATGGGAGAAATCACAGAGGAGGAGGAGGGTGAAGAGGTCACCTCTAAGGAGTGTTAAAAAATATTCATATACAATAAACAAATGATAGGTATTATTATCACAGCCATCTTAGTAAGTGCTTTTTTTATTTTGTTTTCTAATCCTAAGTTTGAATTACAAAACAAAAAGTCTAAACCTAAACCTAAAGAAAATGTCAGTACTACTGACGGTTTCATAGAAGATACATATAGAGGACCGTTTGTGGATCATTTCATCCCTCCAAAATATGGAGATATCGGGAAATTTGTTGCCTACTCTAGTATTCCAGAGGAACATTGGCTTCATGGTTATCCACATGAGAGTGGTAAAATAGAAATCCCCGATGAAACATCAGATGAAAAGTTACAGAGGCGTCTGGGTGAAACTACCCTTGAACTTAACATTGATGAAAAGTTTCTTATAGATTAAGTGTATCTGAGAATCACAGGTTGCATTGTTTTACCCATAAAAAATCCAAGTAAAAATACAGCGAAAGCTATAATCCAAGTTGATTTATCCACTTTCTCGAAAAGGTCAAATTTATCCTTTTCTAGTTGTGGCGGGTGTTGGGGCATGTGATAATCCATGTAATATTGAGGATGCTCATCCTGAACCATTGGAGTTTGAGGAGGAGGCTCATCAACTTTGGGGTCATATTCGATGGGATTTCCTATATCAGTTTCCATTTTCTAATATAGTTTTCGTTTTTTTTAAGCGTCTTCTTCCTCACTTTCACTCTCATCATCAACAACAAAATCCTTGAGATTACCATTTTCGTCAGCATCACTATCACATTCCTCCTCACTCTCATCTGAATAGCACTCATCTCCAGTATCAAATTCGGAATCTATGTCTGTGTTATGCTCATCAGAGCCGTAATCATCAACAAAATCAGTCTCAGTTGGCTGGAAAACCTTGGGCTTCTTTATCTTGCGTCCTGAACGAGTAATCATTTATGGTTAAGGAGAGATTATTGTTTAAGTAGTTTTACGATATTCATGTGCAAACAATGAGTTCTAGAGGTGTTCTTTTTGCATTTAGGACATAATTGCTTAATTTCCTTCCCATTTATGATGTATGACATCACCACATCCTCGTGACTCCCCTTGATTGATTCACAATATGTAGATGTAGTGAGTGCCACAAACTTATTTTTATCTTTTCTAATGCTCACAACTTGTGTATCTTCTGGAGCTTTCATACTTTTTTTAATGAACAGTTCTAAATGGGGTTTCACATTATTTTGATTTAGTGGTGGCTTATCTACAAACTTTTTGATTTCTGGACACTTCTTCAGTTCCTCCTTTTTGGGATAGAGACGATCTACGATTGTCCGTGACAATTGATGTCTTCGACCACAAAAGTCTTTACAGAAACCATCTCGGCGTCCCCTGAGAGTTTCACATACACAGAAACACTTTTGTAAAATAGTTTGACCACTTATTATGAACCACACATGATTTGAACCATGATCACGTTTAAGATTTTCACAGTATTTAGAATTTGTAGATACGAGATATGTGTCCCGTCGCTTGAACAATTTTTGAACATACGCATTATTTTGACCTTCTAAGTTTGTTCGAATAAAAGTTTCCACCATATTTTTTAGTTCATCGTCATAAAGTTCATCTTTAGTCTGTTCTTTTGTGAATGCCCCCTCCTTAATTTTTATTGATGGTGGTTCTATGTGTGTAATCTGGGGTTCATTTGTACGAACAGTAGCCATTTTAAGTATTTCGAGGCTTGGATCCTGACCAATCTTGAGAATAGCACTCAGAGGTGGTCCCGGTTTATACACAAAAAAGGGGAGATATGCGAGCTGATCAACTTTACCTTTGTCACAGTGTGCACACCCTCGACCACCACATGCGTCATGTTTAGCTCTTTTATAGGACCAAGGCATCCTAAATCCACTACCCTTTGTTTTTCTTTCTGCATTCCCATACACAGCAGCATCTATGATTTCATTCCAGTCTATACTACCCTTAGCTTTGGAAAGAGCTATGAGAATATGCTCGCGGAGGGCAATAGCAGAAACTTGATCCACAACGAAATTAGGCCAATTGAGATGAACACCTGTTTTAGTGAGATTTCCACTCTTCTTTGGGGGAGCAATAGAAATGATACATTCTCGGCCACCGTGTCGTTTCACTTTATCACAGATAACCTTACAAATGTCTTTTACCTCGTCAATACTGAGTGACTCTCGGTCCTTGTAGTCTATATCAACAAAGAAGTTGTATTTTTCACTTTTCTGTTCAACGACATAGAGACGCTCCCCACGTTTTACCGATTCTACGTACCTTTCATGGAACTCGTTCAATTTATCAAATGGCACGGAGAGGACACCACCGTCCATGAGCACATGTGATAGATTGGCTGCATGAGTAATTTTTTGAGATGCACACCAACTCTTAAACATACTTATAGTGCGCCTCTACTCTCTAAACCATCGCATACAAGAAACATCTCTATATTCCTTTCCCTGAGAAAGTTCCTTCTTTATGATTAATAATTCATATACAGTTTTTATCTTATTTTCTTCAATCCAGTCTTCAACCTCTTCTTCACATAAGCCACGATTCTTCTCGAGAAGTTCGCCAATCTGGCGTAAAATATAAGCCTTCGACTTCATTATTTTATAGAAAATGTTTTTCTATTCAAAGAAGTCATACAGGAGTAAAATTGTGGGTTTTTTAGAACATTGTCTATTATCAGTTTCCAACGCTTACGTGAGTTAAATTCATCTAGAGTATCATAACTCATATAATCGTTTTCGTCGTATGTTTTTCGAATGGGTTGTTTTTGAGCCTTCCTGAGATTCATCTTGTATTTTTCTTCGTAAAACTTTCTAATTTGCGTTTGTTGCTCAGATTTGGTGAAATTAACGAAAAATATAAAAACATTGTATTCAAGTTCCACAGTTGGACTTTCCCTGACTGTAAATTTAAATTCTGTATATTCACCATTTTTTAGGGCGACGACACCCCTAGTTTCCTCTTCAAGTTCCCGAAGGGCACAACGAAGTGGATTAAATATCTCTCTTCTTCGACATCCACCTGTGACGAAAATCCAATCTTTATATCTCCAGTCCCTCACCGTGAGAAATTTAGGTTTCCCATCGGCAAAACTGACTGGTACAGCAATCGCTTTGTACTTTTTCATTGCGCATTCGCAAGTTATAATAGGATGACATGTTTATTCTTCTTTTTTTTCTTCAGTGACCGGCTCTGACTTTGGCTCTGGCTCTGGTTCCGGCGCGGGCTCTGGTGCGGGGGTTAGGCGCTTAACGACCTGGGTGGAAAATACCTTGAAGGCATTCATATCATCCTTAGTCTTGTTGAGTTCCTTAAATAGGAATATAATACCAAGGGCACACACAATTACGGCGACAGTCATGATAGTGTCACGATTCACGGGAATCATTATACTGGTACGTGTGGTTTTCTTTTTAAGCTTTCTACATCACTACCCCCATTTTAGTTTTACCTGGTACGGGGCATTCGTAGGGAGACTGAGCAAACTGAACGGATTCGTAATGCGCGTGTTCACATGATTTATCTGTCGATGGAGACACCTGGGGCTCACCGACAAACTTTTCAAGTGTCCTGGAATTAGGATCGTACGTCAATACAAAAACGATGGCGAGAAGAAATATAACTTTCCACATATAGTAATTAGTTAGAATATAAAAGACCACCCATACCATTCTCAATACGGAGTACATTGAAATTTACGGCATAAATATCATTATCGGAGTCCGCGGTATCATTCACGATACGAGCAGAGTCGAGGCGGGAAAAGTTAAGCGAACCAGTAGGCTGGAGCTTTCCAGCATCTAAGCAGAAGGGATAGAAGAAGAGCTTCTTGGCGGTGGAAGAGACACCGTTGGAGGAGTGGTAGAAGAGGGGTACAGTGGTGAAGTGGGGGTCAGCGAACTTGAAGTCGGCGACGTCGGTACCGTTAATCTGGAGCTTGAGTTTATTATTGTCCCCAAGAATGGGGAGATTGGCAGCACCCGCAGCAGCCAGAAGCTTCACAGGGTGGTTGAAGTTAAGCTCCTGAATCTTGGATCCAGAGGATATAGCCTTCTGGACCTGGGTCATGATCATGTTCTGAGGCTGAGCAGCAAACATCTCACGTTCATCGGTGTCAAGATAGGCATAATTGGCATATACATCCCACTTGGCACTGTCCGCGATAGCGGTGGTTCCCCAAGTAATTCGAAGCTCGATATCGTGATATTGGAGGGCGATGAGGGGGAGGGCCGATTGCCAGTTCTCACAGAAAGCGAAACGGAGAGGATAGAATCGACTGTTGCCACCTCCACCAAAAAGATTACCAGCTACAGACTTGGAAGAAGAAGTAGCGTAGAGAGAGGGGGCGATCAGAGTTGAGAAAAGGGAATCCTGTTCATCAATGACCTGGCCACCTATGAGAAGTTCAACCTTGGAAATTTTTGTACGCCAGTCGATAGCATTGTAATCAAGAGTCTTGGTTCCGTTATTGGGAACAATATAGACATAACCGAGCATGTCACCCTTGCGCTCGAAGCGAACGGTGGACATACCACCATTTGAGACGTTGCCCTGAATGACCTGACGCTCGACAGTTTGGGAGAAATTCGTATGACGCTTATAGGTGGACCTAAAGAAAGACACCTCGGGCTGGCCAACGAGGTGTACATCCTGGGCACCTACGGCGACGAGTTGGGCAATACCACCAGACATTTTATAATATAGTGAGAGTTTATTTTTAAGCTTGGACGATTCTTAGAAGGTTAGATACCGATCTTCGACGAATTTGAGAGATTCGTGGGAGAACGAGGGAAGTACAAGTCCTATGGACTTGGCTGGACGGGCCAAACAGGGTTGCACTTGGGAGGAAAATTGTTCAGATTGTGTATTAAAAATAAGGTATCGATGAACCTTTTACATTAGTAGAACAAATTATTGTTGTTCCAGTATAAGCACCGCTGGTACCATCATTAATCGTTACTACACCAGCTGATGAAACACCATGACAATATAAAAATGTATTAAAAGCATAGTCACCATTTGGTTCAACCATAGTCGTGTCCGATAACCACCATTTACCACCATCTGGTACTTTCCAATCTGGTACACCATCCCCATAATATCTTGGGTCTCGCATTTTTTCAGTAGTGTAATTATCGGTATACGTCTCAGTAGCTCCTACTGGTAAAGTTATACTTTTAGAATATACAGCACCCGCTACTGGTACGTCAGCTGATATAGTAGAACCGTTTACATTTACTACAAAATCATAAATTGCAGCCCAATGAGCTTTACTTCTTGGATAAAATAGGTCTAATCCCAAAACACGCGTTCCATTATCATTGTGCCATTTATTTACAGAGGTTGCACTCGTATACCTATAAAAGTCGTACCCACCACCATCCGCTGTGAAATTTACATACATTTGTAGAGGATTTGGCATAGCGGGTGATTTAATCCAGAAATACCCATTTGTTAAACCTAGATTATAGTTGTTATTTAATTGTGCAAGATGCCATCCACTCACAGCTGGTGTCGATAGTGAACCATTTCCTGTGAAATATGGAGTCAAATATCTATTATCATTTAACATGTACGTATCACACTTAATGTTCCCCCTCACATCCAAAGCCGCACTCGGCTCTGAGGTCCCAATCCCCACATTCTCTGCCGCGATATCACCTTTTACAACAAGTACAGGCCGGGGGGTGAACACGTACGCGGCACCGGCGTCGGTACCACCCGTATCCTCATAGTACGCCCCCACTATAACCTTCGTCCCGTCCCCGCTCATGGAGATGCTAGAGCCGAAGTTGTCATTCGACTCTGGATCCGATGCCTGAATCTTCCCTTCTTGGGACCACGACGAACCATCGTAGGTGAAGATATAGGCGGCACCGGCGTCGGTACCACCCGTATCTTCTGTATACGCCCCCACTATAACCTTCGTCCCGTCCGAGTTCATGGAGACGCTATAGCCGAATCTGTCATTATACTCTACATCTGATGACTGAAACTTCGCTTCTTGGGACCACGACGAACCATCGTAGGCGAAGATATAGGCGGACCCGGCGTCGGTACCACCCGTATCCTCAAAGGGTGCCCCCACTATAACCTTCGTCCCATCCGAGCTCATGGAGACGCTATAGCCGAAGTTGTCATACAGCTCTACATTTGTTGACTGAAACTTCGCTTCTTGAGCCCACGACGAACCATCGTAGGCGAAGATATAGGCGGACCCGGCGTTGTCATAAGTCGTATCCTCCCACTTCGCCCCCACTATAACCTTCGTCCCGTCCGAGTTCATGGAGACAGCCCGATCATTGCCGAAGTTGTCATTCCCCTCTGGATCCAATGCCTTAATCTTCCCTTCTTGGGACCACGACGAACCATCGTAGGCGAAGATATAGGCGGCACCGGCGTTGGCAGCATTCGTCGTATCCTCCCACTTCGCCCCCACTATAACCTTCGTCCCGTCCCCGCTCATGGAGACACTATTGCCGAAGTAGTCATTCGCCTCTGGATCCAATGCCAGAATCTTCGCTTCTTGAGCCCACGACGAACCATCGTAGGCGAAGATATAGGCGGCACCGGCGTCGGCTTGGCCCGTATCCTCATAGTACGCCCCCACTATAACCTTCGTCCCGTCCGAGTTCATGGAGACGCTATAGCCGAATCTGTCATCCGCGCCGTGACCCGCAGCGATGTCTGATGACTGAATCTTCCCTTCTTGGGACCACGACGAACCATCGTAGGCGAAGATATAGGCGGCACCGGCGTCGGTACCACCCGTATCCTCATAGTACGCCCCCATTATAACCTTCGTCCCGTCCCCGTTCATGGAGACGCTATAGCCGAATCTGTCATTCAACTCTTTATCTGATGCCTGAATCTTCGCTTCTTGGAACCATACTTTTGTCGCATTTATATCCACAGACGTAGACGCAGACGTATTGGATACCTCAAATAATCCATCGATGGTGAGTTTTTGGGTTGTAGTGATATTACTCGCGTTAATGTTAGAGGCGACTTCAACATCTCCTGAAACGATGAGTTCTGCTTCGGATGAGATACTTACCGTAGCCCCCATACCAGCGTGGGCTGTACAATAATAGTAAAGTGTCGCGGGGGCACCTGCGGGGACGATGAATGTTCTCTTTTCAGTACTCCCATACACACCCGTAGTTGTTATACCTGTAGTGTAGGCACTGCCGTCAGCAGTTTCCGAAAATATGAAAGGGTGATCCACAAGAGTTGGACTGGATAGGTCAAATATATATGTCTGGTGTTGGTGTAGCGTCAAATAAGGTTGTTGTATACCGTCTATGTAGTATTTATTAGCACCACTGGCATCCGATACAGTAACCACGAATGTCTTTGTGGTCCCGATCGTCATCGCATTACTCGTATTAAAGGTTTTGATAGCCGAGGTTTCATAATTCTCCACATCATCCGTGAATATATCTTTCGTGGTTTTGGTGGCGTCAATGGATTTAGCATAGGCTTCCCAGTGGTGGAGTTTCATATCGTTGATATCGGAGACACCCGCGTGTGTCAGTGCAGCACTACCGGTACCACCCATATCAGTGATACCCTTGGGAACAACCCCCGTATTTCGCTTTCGGAATTTAAGCTCACCCTCAGTGACTGAAAGTTTCGTATCGTCACCGATCCAAAGTGAGTTATCGGAAACGTACATGTCCCGAATTTTGAATGCGGCTGACCCGATATCGTAGGTATTATCTGCGGAGGGGAGGATGTGACCACTGAAAATTGTCCCCCCTCCAATTTCCACATTCGATGTGGTCACGAACCCCGTGGTGGCGTTACTGAATTGAAGGGTATTCGAGGTAACGTTCCCCACATTGGAAACGGCCGCGAGGTCATAGGAGGGTGTGATTTCGATGAGTCCCATTTTGATACCTTCACATGCGACATTCCCGTTGACTGTGAGGACATTCGAAGAGTCTGTGCTGACGTATAGATTCGAGCCTACGGAAAAGGCGTGTCGGGGAGCAGTATTGGCGATGCCAATGTTGGATGTCGCCTCGAGCCTGGGAGCACGAAGGGTCGCGTTCTCTACATCGAGGTACCCACTGAGTCCTTCGCCGAGTTCACCCATAGTTATTATAGGGGGAGTTTTTTTTAAACACTGAAAAAGTCCAGATTTTCTTACAAAGTGGGTTGCACTTTGGAGGAAATGTTTATTGAGGAAAAATTGAGACTTAGCCACAGTGATAGGTACACCCAACGAATGATGCTATGTGGACTGCGTTTGCTTCATCTGTTTGGGTGCCATCGGTTGTGAGAAAACGCCTCTCGTATGGTGCCTCCGTCGCACCCGTTTTGTCCTCAAATTGGATCTTACATATTTCCTCATGAACATGAAACACGTTTAAAACAGTCATGTTTTGATATAATTGATAAATCTCAAACTAAGTCACACTCTTATGAATGTCAATCACATATTGGACATTCATATGATTCAAATAATGCCGATAAACGTATTAGTATTTCTTTTAATGTCATGCCGAAAACGTTACCTGGTCTGTATAATTTTAAAATAATGAAAATTTAGATTTTTCATGTACGAGTAACTGTGTTACTCGGCTACAACGTTTGATGTATTTTCCTCCGTGACTTCATCTGGTCTTACCGGCCAAACGGGATTCACCGGATCTTCGGTCGCCGTGGGAAGGTCGCGAAGGGCTTGGCGGTACTCGAGCCATGCTTGTCGAACTTCTGGGGTGGAGTGTGGCCAGTCCGGAATGGCATATTTATCGGATTGGTCGAGAAGATATCTTCTCTTATTTCTTAAATCAATCATCTTAAAATTAAACATATGTTCTTCGTCAGTTAATGTCATTTATTATACTATAGTTTTTAAAATGAGGAAGGTCTGACGAAGAATCTTACATATTCAAAATTCCCATTATTAACGTATTGCCAAGAACCCCCCGGTCCAACTATAGCATCACAGTATAGATTCCAACCATTGGAAACTGCGTGAACAATATAACCAGCTGTACCATCATTATTATCTCCATATCCACCGTCCGTAGCTTCACCGTTTACACTAATACTAAAGTCCCACCCAGTATTCCCTTTATATAGAGCCTTACTTGATGCAATAAAATCAACACCGTTTGATGAACGTGCCTGATTACTGTCTGTTCCAGTTGAACCCGCAAAATTCGAATTAAATGCATTGTTTAAGTTCACACTACGCCATATAGCACCAACTTTTGCACCGAAAGTTCCATTATTTCTAAGAGCATTACCATATACCATAAGTAATACATCCAAATTAACTCCATTATTATTTGATAAAATATTCATAGGAACACTAAACATTGCGTGTCGGCGTGTTGTACTATTTTGTGGTGATAAAAATACATCCGAATTTCCTAATTCATCTGTGTATAGATTCCACGTAGGCATCGGCGGACCAACTTGAGGTACTTGTGCAAAACACATCCAACCACCACCGTACATATCTGGTTCACAATAAACATTGTATATCTTAGTTCCACCCTGGGTTCCTACAATTGGATATATACCTCTATCACTTCGACCAGCTAATATATGATCGTAAAATGTAGGTAAAGCTATGGGTGCTATATTTATGTAACGAATGTCCCCCCTCACATCCAAAGCCGCCTGGGGAACCTCCCCATCCCCTAAGCCGATCCCAACCCGAGTTTTGCTGAAATTGACGGTGTGGTGACCCTCGTCGCACCGACCCATTTGGTAGAGGGTCTTGACCTCTTCGGCGGTGAGGGCCGTATCGTAGAGTTTGAATTGGGAGATGGAGCCGTCGAAAGGTTGTCCATAGGTCGCGCGGTTTCCAAGTATTAATAATGCATTTGCATCTAAGTCGATAGTTGTACTAGCTGAACCACCTCCTATTGCCCATCCAGTCTTTAGTTCACCATCAATGTATATTTTAGGGTTGGTCGTACTTGTGGGACCACCCGAATATGAGTATGCGATATGTCTCCATTTACCAACCGTTTCTAAACCCAGATTACTGTAAGAATTATACAAATAATTAGCGTAAAATGACACATATACAGATGTCGAGGCTGAAAATTGAATAGCAGAACCTTTATTGGTTCCTTCACTACCGATAAAATGTAAATATTGATTTTCACTTGATAAGGTGGTATTATTTCTAAACCATTGACTTACGGTGTGAATATAACCCCCACTTGTATTATCGATTCTACTTTTTATATAATCGCTCGTTGCCCCATTAAACACCAAAGCCTTTTGGGTAACATCATACGCAGTGGTTCCATTAAACACCCCATCCAACCCCCTCCCAGACGTATCCCGCACCACCCCATCTTCCACAGGGTTCGTCGAGGTATTGTATTCCACGACGAGCCGGTCCCGACGGGGTGTATCATCGGCATCTGGGGGTGGCCCGATTCGAGGAACATCCAAGTTCTTCGTGAGGGTCAAAGTCCCATCGTGGAGGGTACTCGATCCCTGGTTCCGGACCCCAAAGAGCTTAATATCCTTGAGCTGAGTGAAAGCATCCGCGACGATCGCGTGGTACTTGTAATAGTTGGGGTTATCCAAGTTCTTGAACTCTAGGCGGTCATCATAGCCAAACGCGAGTCCAGCGACGTTGGAGGTTGCCTCTTCACGGGTAGGGGCTGTGGTAATCTTCGTCCAGTTCACATCATCATTACTTCCCCAAATACTCTTGATATTCGAGGGCATCGAGAAGACACGCGCGCGACCCCCATTTGAACCCGATGGGGGGTCAAAACCCTGTTCACCGGCAATAATTGTCGACCCGTCACGTGATATAGCTAACGATCTACTATCATTTCCACCACGACCTATACGAGCATCACCATCAGCGGAATCTCCCAAAGCACCATAACTTGCTACTGGTTGTCTAGTAATCCATGAACTACCTGTGTACTCAAATGTAAATAACTGTCCTTGGTTGGTTGACCCTTCGTCTGGTTTAGATACAATTAACCTTTTACCGTCGCCAGATAAGGCAATGAATGAACCAAAATCTTCATTCGTGGCTTCGACAGGGTCATTGATAGTACCCTTTAGAACCCATCCCGAACCTTCATAATTATATACCTTGACTACTCCACCATCTTCAGCTCTAGCTCCATCAGCTACATCTGCATTATTCTGACCTATCGCTACCACATTACCATCATTTGATATGGCAACCGCGTGACGACCATCATTGGCAGTGTATGTGAATGTAGCACCTTTCTGGGTCCAATCTGAACCATACTCGTATACTTTAACATAGGGATTTGTAATTGTATCATCAGTCGCAAAAATTATATGATTACCGTCTTCGCTCATATCTAAACTCCATCCAAGTCGCTCATTAGCAGCGGTACCGGATAGACTAGAGCCTTTTGGAGACCAGGCACCATTAGCGTATGTATACACACGAACCCTACCAGCATTAGAGAATCCAGTATCATCCTCGATTTCTGCTATTAGTATAGTGTACCCATCATACGAAAGTTTTACACCTCCATAACCTAGGTGGTCATCCGCTGACTCACCCACGAAGACGTCGACAAATCCCAGATCTGATGAGGTTAAACTCCCAGAATCGGGTAAAATAGTCCATGTGGCACCCGACAGATAATATACCCGAACAGTACCCGAATCAGCACCGTTAGCATGCTCAAAAGGTGCAGCTACAGCTATGATATTACCATCACCTGAGATGGCTACAGAATGACCGAAATTAGGGGTGTTACTAGCCGCTGCATCCGTGAGTGGATCACCAACCATGGTCCATCCAGATCCATTCCAATCGTAGACTATCACTTTACCTTGGCTACTATTAAAAATGTATCCACCTACGATTACACGGGTACCATCGTGATTACATGCGACCGCGCGTCCAAATTGCCCCCCCGCGTCTGGACCAAGAATGTCACCCCCAACCTGCGCCCAATCAGGTTTCGATTCAATCTCAGCCTTCTTGAGACTCATGGATTCGGGGGTTTGAATCTTGAGCCATGCCCCGAAATCAACTTCTTCGGAAAGGCGGGTATTCCTCGTGGGTGTAGCCGTCCATGAAGTTGAAGTGAGACCGTCGAACGCCTGGTACCCCGACCCATCCGCGGCACTTAACTTGATTTGACCGTCCCCCTCCACATAGGAATCGTCCGCGGAGATTGCCCTCGCGGGGAACTTCTGCAAAGCATGGGGTTCATCCACCACCGTCAGAGCACCTTCAGGTTCGGTCGTGCCCACACCTATGCGACCCTTGTAGAAGGTCACCGAGGATTTCTTGTGCCCGAATTCATCCTTTTGTGCATCGTAAATCTCTTGGATCCGCTCGTCACCCAAGTACTGGTCGTAGACCCTAAAGTTCGCCACCTTACCCGCGAAGGGACCACCCACGATCATAGGGGTTTCGGTATCTTCTTCTGTACCGTAGTATTCGAGTTCGGGAATACACAAATACCCATCAGTACCCGCTGCAAATGTTTTTGTGACAATAAATGCGTAGTATTTATAATAATTGTTTGTAGTTACGTTAAAAGAGGCTGTCTGTGATGCACCTGTAAATCCGGAATTTGTGAAGGTGTGTAGATGCACCCAATCAGAATCATTATCACTTCCCCACACCTGCCCGGCTTCTACCGATTGTGTCCAAAGCGTCGCATCATTCCTCGAAGTGAAAATGTATCTATCCAATTTTATTTTATTTGGAAG
>Ga0222716_10000426_pt1 | contig 36192 bp, 84 predicted proteins | sample C33_13DmetaG_FD_165044 | JGI IMG/M metagenome (GOLD analysis project Ga0222716, IMG submission 165044) | Estuarine water microbial communities from San Francisco Bay, California, United States - C33_13D | ecosystem: Environmental > Aquatic > Marine > Unclassified | place: USA: California... | reverse complement strand
AAATCACTGGGGCAAAAAGATAACGAAAATAAGTTCTATAGAAACTGGCATAGACAGGTTACAACAGTCAGATTATGTAATATTTCAACATTTAAGACTCAACACTAGCCCTCATTACAATTTTAAACAACTCAAAAAACATGTCACCAAAGGAAAATTAATATCAATTAGTAGCTTTTACTATGATCCAGACACTCAGCAAGGTTTATTCGGTATGATTAATCGAGCTAAAAAAGAAAATATTGATATTCCTGCTCATAAAATCATAGAAAAACATGGTTCTAAAATTAAAATCCACAAACAGAACCACCCGCGGGTTTTTTATTTTCTAGAACTTGTGCGTGAAATTTGTGCAAAAACAGGCTGGAATTATTATTCCGACGAACAATACAATCAATATTTAAAAGAAGGGTATCCTTTTGGTTAAGTGTATATATTAGCATGAGCGAATACAAACCAAAACCATTTACCAAAAAAATTGCCGAGCAAATGCGCGAAGAAATGAATCTGCCATTTGATGAAAAAAGAACACTATGCAATGTATTAAAACAGGCCTATCGTTGCAGTAAAGAAGAAAGCTATAACCTTGAAGCCGTGCGAGCACTATTACTAGAATCCTTATGGATGGGCCAGCGTATGCATGCGAAATTGTACGACGATCAACAGCAACAATTTAAAGACGAACATATTGACCAAGACGAAGATGAAGATCCATTTGCGGTAGATTGGAGCAATCTCGATGGACGAAATGTCGCACAAGGAAACTGGGATTAAATTATCAAATATTGATCTATGCGTTATTGATGGTTCGCTATCTTTAGATAGGTTAAATCTTCTAGTTAAAATAGCTGCCCATTGTTGTAGCTCTATTATCTTTAATAGTGTTAAAATTTTTTCGGGCTGTCTTCACATTCATCCATTTAAAAATTCACTAAATTTCGAGTATATACCCATATCAATACATTCTATTGGTGCATACAGCAATTTCATTATAAAAGATCTGTATCAATATATTACCGCAGAATATTGTTTGATTTTTCAGCACGACGGCTTTATTATAAATTCAAATGCTTGGTCTAATGATTTTTTACGATATGATTATGTTGGTGCGGTTTTTCCTCAAGCTAACTGGAGTCAAGTCAATCGCGTGGGTAATGGTGGATTTAGCTTGAGGAGTAAAAAGTTTATGGAATATTGCTCTACATTACATTATCCTGGCTTGGTAAACGAAGATAAATTCCTTTGCGTGGATCATTATGAAGACATTACTTCCCAAGGATTAAAGTTCGCTCCACCTTCTTTAGCTGCACATTTTTCAATTGAAGAAGAAACAGAATATAATTATAGCAACACATCTTCTTTTGGTTTTCATGGTAGTATTCGCAGACCTCATCTTTACGAACGGACATTGCATTACATTAACAACATACAGTGAACATTCAATCATTCATATTTAATTGGCGCAATCAATTTTCATCTACTCTTGCAATTGAGAAACAATTAAACAAAATTCTCAATCAAGTTAATGTAATTAACAGCGACGATAATTATTCTGATTCTAATTGGGTTAATATTGGAGAAGATTCTTATTTTACGGCACAGCTCCTAAAAGCTATTGAATTGCATGATGGGGAAAGTATATTTTTTCACGTTCAAGGTGACACTAGCTATACAAATTGGGCGCAATTAATTCAAGATGCGACATATTATATAAATGAGTACAATGCAGGAATATATTATCCTCGCGTTTTAAATACAGAATGGGATGATCAGCAACTATCCTTGATACAAGAAGCTTGCCCAGAACACAAAAATATAAAATTAATATCCTGCGGAGATGAAACGGTTTGGTTTATAAGACCAGAAATCATAAATTACTTTAAGGATAATAATTTACAAAATTGTTTTTTACATAATAAATATGGTTGGTGTTGGGATGTTATGTTTTGCGCGATTTCTTATGTACTCAAAATGCCAGTAATTAGAGATTATAATCATGTTATTAATCATGATATGCATACGAATTACGACACAACGCAAGCTAAACTTGAATATGATCTAACAAAAGATCTTCTACCCCCGCATATAGCAGAGTTTATTGAAATTACTTCAGATCCTTCGCAAAACAACAAAATACTTAATTACTTAGATATTTAAAACCGAGTATTTCGCAGATTGCTATTTTTTCGCTTTTTGACATATTTTTGTATTTATTTTGCGCCCATTCATTTATACGCATTTCTCTTTTTTGCGGACTTCCGTTTGTCCATTCCATAGTTAAAGAGTTGGATATACTTTCAACCAAATAATTTATTATTTTTTTACCAATAATATTATTATATATTTGAATTCTTTCTTTTGTTGTTAAATGTTCGTAGCGCAATTGAGACTCTATCTTGCAAGTCATTTTACGACGAACAACAAACTCGTCATGCGAGTTTACCATACATTCTTGATACAAATAATCAAGCACCATTTGACGCTCTTTTCCTTTTAGCATGATAATATATACACTTTTTACTTGACAATTTTAAGATTTTCATATAAAATGAAGCTTAATCATTCGGTGCAATTTCGCTCCGAGTTTAAAATAATATATATGAAACAAAATAATACAACATACGTAATAGACTGCGGTAAAAATACATCCACGATGTATAATGGCAAAAAATATGAATCATTAACACATGAAGAGGTTCTAGATCTTCCTAGTAAGTTGAATGCTGGAGATGTAATCGTTACAGAATATTCCCACATGGGAGTACCAAGAACTCAAAGATCATTATCGCAACCTTTTACTGCGACCCAATTACTGAATTGGTACGAAGAACTTAAAAACAGAGGTATAACATTAAAATTATTTCCTCAAAAAAGTACGCCAAGTGCCATCAATTATTCTGCGAAGGAAATTATTGAAGCTAGAAATCTTGATCCCGAAAAGTTTTATAAAACAGAAGATTTGAAATCTGATGAAACAGACCCAATGGCGATTTATAATTACATGAGAGAAAAGAAGAATATATCCCTAATGGATCCGCCTTCCAATTTTGAACCTTCTGATACTAGAAAAGAAGGCTGGAAAAGAAAAAGTCAATGCACAGAACTCTGTAATCAGGCTAGATCATTTCACTATATAGATGATAATTCTAATTGGATACGCGAAAAAGCCAAGCAAATCGCAGATAATCTTTCAAACGAAGCCAAAGATTGCTTTGGTTTGATGGTAAATATAGATGGACTAGGGGAGAAAACAAAAGACAATATACGCGAACAACTAGGTATAGACCCAAATAACCTAGACGATCTTGAAAGATGTTGCGAGAGAGGGTTATTGTCTTCAATTAGAGGTATCAGCAAGAATAAGGAAGAAAAATTCTTAACTTGTATACGCAATAAAGACATAAAAGAAAAAGATATAGTTATGCCCGCGATTTATGCCGTGCTATCTACTCTAAGAGGAAGGGTTTTAGATGACGACGGAGAACTATCCTCTGAATTATATTTTAGGGAATCAACAGGGGAACTTCCAGGTTGGTATTTTGTTAAAAGATATATTCTTTCTTTTAGCCCGTTTCACTTGAAGGGTGGAACTGCTAGAAGTAATATATTTCATCACAGCGTCAAAAACTGGATTAAGAGAAAAGCTGAAGCCGAAGGGGTCAACCTCAAAGGAAAGCAGAGGGGTCAATTTACGGCGGAAGAAGATGAAGTATTTCTTAGATACAGAAGAATATACATGAAATCTGTTAAAGAATTATTTGTTGCAATTAAAAATATTTTACAATCTTAAATTTTAAAAATCTATAAAGTTTACATTGTCATTTTGTTTAATCAAAGTTTATCCCATCATTTTATAGATTTTACATTTTAAAACACATTCAAAGTTTAGTGCATCATTATATTAAATTATAGTTTACAGTGTTATTTTGTTTGTGTTTAATTTTACAACGATGTTGTCGAAGTTTAATCGGTCACTGCATTTGTTTGCAGTTTAGAGCCTCATTTCGGCAACATCTATTTTTTTCAATAAAGTGTCATTGTAGTTTAGCGAGTCATTATATTCATTTATAGTTTACCTCTTTATTACATTGACACTTTTTTCTTTACAAATACAAAAATCTATGTTAATATAAAATCATGTTTGACAATGGTATAGCAAATGAATTTGAAGAAGCTCATCAAAAAGGATTGAATCGCGGATTTGATCTTGGATGGAGCTATAAAGGTCAGTTTGATCGATCAATTATTCGTGGATACTTGGAGCAATTAGAAAAACAACATAAGAAAATTTCTGATCCAGAAGCAAAATTAAGAATACTATCTCAAAAAGATATATTGCGTCAAGCTTTAAAAGAAATGGAAAATCATCCCTGCAACAGAGAAAATATATACAAATGAATAATTATACATTAGATATTTCACAAGAAGAGTGCATAGAAATTTATACGCGAGAATTAACATTAGAATGGGTTAAAAAACATCACCCCGAAGTAATAGAAGAAATCAAAAACAAAGTAACACAAGAATTAAACAATGAATTATAAAATATTTAGTTTATTAATAATTTTATTATTATTCTGCCAAAGCGATTCTCAGAAAATAGAAGAGCCTCAAGAAATTAGTACCGCAGGATTCGTTAAGATTCCTCCTCCATTTTTGCGGAATGCAAATGAAATACAGATTAATTCCATGCCTTCTCCTTTTAATTTTAACGGAAGATTTCCTTTTGTAATTTGGTTAAACGGCAGGCAAATACCCGCAGATTCTGCTCAAATTAAAAAAATTAAAGAAATACTCAACCTCCAAGAAGTGGATTCAAGTCAAATCGCGGAAATTCATAGTGGAAGGGGTTGGCTTAGACCAAGAAACTTAGAATAAGTGTATATATTGATTCAACTCAATATTGCACATGAAAGAAAAACAACTTCAATTTGAAATAATTAAACGAGACAAACAAATTCAAGATTTGTATGTATTAATTGACACTCTTCAGACAAACTTAAGATCAGCATCTAATTTATTAGACGAAGAAAATAAAGACAAAATAGTAAATGTACAAAGCTTCAAGTGGTGCATGAATTGGAAAGCGGGAGACGAAAAATTATAAATATAAAATCAAAAGATATAGTATATTCTGAACATGGATATGATGAATGTTTTGAATACAAAGATGGAAGCTGTCGCGTTCCCGATGGAGAGGCTGTTGGTTATTTAACCAAAGCTTTTCCTGATGATTTAAAAGCCTCTAAATTAGTTTTATTTGATGATGTGGTTTATAGCTCATACGACCACGACTATTGGGACAATTACGAACTTGAACATGATGTTGACAGAATTGTGATTGGATAATATAATATTTAAACGCCACCTTAGCTCAGTTTTGGTAGAGCACCTCACTTGTAATGAGGATGTCGTCGGTTCGATCCCGACAGGTGGCTCCATTTGTCTTGACTTTGCCAACATAATGTGTTATCATTTATTCATGAGTAAAAAATCAGATCCATTTTATGACGAAGAAATTGATAAAACTTGCCCAATCACGAACAAACAAGTAATCGATGATTGCCACATCACCATTGAATTTGGATATGGTAGCGATTTAGATTTAACAACTTATAGCTTCTCTCCTGTCCACGATGACATTGGAAAAAAAGTCTTAAAATATATTCAAACATTGATGCCCCAAGGTCATTCTGTTGATGAATTTGGCACGAATGCAATGGATGAATATTTCAGCAAAGAATGGTCTGACGAAGACAAAAAGAATCACGGATTAGAATAATGAGACCTTGGAGAGATTGTAATCGATTAGGCAAGCTTTGTATTGTTTGTTGTTGTTTGAATATATTTTTCGCTTTTTCAATGGCGATGAAAGGAGAATCAATCGCGATACTCAACGGTATTTCCGCGTTTGCTTGTGGAGTTGGTTCATTTTCTAGAAAATGTAAAAACGATGACTAAAAAATACAACGCAAATACATTATTTCGCGGACATAGTATATTAAATGGCTTAATTAAGGATTTATTATCTTACTTTCAATCTGCAATATGGACAGAAGAAGACGAAATTAAAAAACAAAAAATATTTAAAGATATAATAATTGAAGGAAAATGCTGGTATTGTGGGGTCGGCGAGTTTCGTGACATGGATCACTTTATTCCCACCAATGGAAGACTTTTTAACCCTCCGATGTTTGGATTAGAACACGACGGAAACCTTATTCCAAGTTGTAAAAGTTGTAATGCAAATAAAAGCAATAAGCATCCAATGACATGGCTTAATCGCGGAATCGTAACAAAAGGTAAGGAATTTACATTTCCCGCCGAACGGATAAAGACATTTCAATTGTTTTTTGACACTTTTCGCGAGAAATTAATTGCAGACAAGACACTTACAGACATTATAGTTAATCAAGCTATACCAAAATGCGAAACCTCAACAAAAGAGCTCGCTGATTTTGAAAATTGGATTGAACTTTAGTGTAAACCACTGCAATGAAAAATTATAGTTATGTCAGGTATATATACAGATAAAGAAAAATTAAATCGCACACTTGAAAAAGTTTGCAGTATTTTAAATGAAAACAATATAAATGATTGGTTTATATTCTTCGGAACATTATTAGGCATTGTTCGAGAAGATAGCTGTATAGAAGGAGATGATGATTTAGATATTATGATCAATTGTGATTATCAAAAATTACGTTCAATTTTTGAGAAAGAAGGTTTTATTTTTACCTCGAAATATAGAATTAAAAACCCAGATACAATTTTAAAAACAGAGCCGTGTGACAAGTACGGATCTATTGATTTTTATATGTGTAATGTAAACGAATCTGGAGATTTTTATACACCTTGGCACAGAGTTAAGGCGAGTGAATCTAAACCTTTCATAACCAAAGAATGGCGGTCGATTATTTTAAATCTTCCAAATGGTTATTTGCAAAAAATAATCTCTATGTATGGTAAAGATTGGGAAATTCCTCAAAGCAAGAGTTGCGAAATGGGGCTTGATGTTTAAAAAATGGACAAACAATACTTTTAGGATTCAAACTTAAATATTTTAATGAACAAGACAATTTATCTGTATATAAAGATGACAACCCTGTATTAATGAGAATAATTTTAGAAAAATGAAGAAGTATGATGAATTTGTATCTTTAGGCTCAAGCTGTTGCCCAGCTTTATCCATGAGGGAGTTAAACATTAAGACACAAACTTATCCATTTGATTGGGTAAGGTCTAACAACAAAATTATATATGATATCTTACTAAATGGTAAAAAAAACTTTTTGCGGTTTGACAGTATTGATGAGTCTTTTTTTATGAATGAAATGTACTCATCGCTTTATGAGAATGAAAAAAGAAAGCACAACAATTCCATCAATACTTACGGGCAACATTTCACACATTATACAAATTTATCTGTACAGCAAATTCAAGATAAATTTAATAGATACATGGACCGCTTTTTTAGTTTATTTGAATCGGGCAAAAAAGTTTTATTTATTCAAAGTCACGAGGATTATATACTTCATGAGAAATCAAGAAACAGACAGAATGAGTTTTATCAATATCTTATAAAAATAAATGATATAATAAATGAAAAATACCCAAATTTTAATTTCGATATTCTGAATATAGAAATACAAAATCCTTTTAAAGATTATAAAAATATAATAAATTCAAGTATTGACTACAATAATGCTTATTCAAAAAACTGGGAAAACCACAGCAAAATAGTTACTGGATACAGAAGCTCGATAACACAAGCTTGTAAACTTTACCTATTTTAATGAATAAGACAATTTGTCTGTATATAAAGATGACAACCCCGTGTTGATGAGAATAATTTTACAGAAATAATATGTACATAATATTAGGAAAAAACGGATACATAGCAGAGGCTATTACAAAAGAATTAATTTCACGCGATTTACCTCATGTTGCACTATCTCGCACAGATGTAAATTATACAAACAAATGTGATTTTGATCTTTATGTGTTAAATAATTTTCATCGCAATATTTTAGAGGGCGAAGACATTGTTGTTGTTAATTGCGCAGGATATGTCGGCAAACCAAATGTTGATGCTTGTGAATTGGCGAAAGCAGACTGCATCGAAGGTAATGTATTGTTTCCCGCGATGTTGTCGCAACTTTGTGCAGATCGCGGCTATCAATATGTTCACATCAGTTCGGGGTGCATTTATGGTGGATATGAAAAGCACTTCACCGAAGAAGATGCTCCTAATTTTGATTTTCAGAATGGCAGTTTTTATAGTGGCACAAAAGCTCTCGCCGAAAAAGTTGTGATTCAAAACAATCCAAGCAGTTACATCTTTCGATTACGCATTCCATTTGATGAATATAGTTGTCCGCGAAATTACTTGACAAAATTGCTGACCTATGATACTCTATTAGATGCTGAGAATTCGTTGAGTCATCGCGGAGACTTCGCAAAATATTCAATACAATTAATAGAGCAAAACGTTCCCAAAGGAATATACAATATCACAAATAAAGGAAGCGCAACTACAAAAGATGTCGTCGAGCTAATCAAAAAATATAATTTATCAAATAAAGATTTCAAGTTCTTTGATAATTTAGAATCTTTTGGTGAAGAAATCGTAGCTCCAAGATCAAATTGCATCCTTGATACAGCAAAAATAGAGCAATATATTAAAATAAGAACCGCAACAGAAGCATTAGAAGAAGCAATATCAAAATATAATGGATGAAAAGAATCTACCTGATAATTATGTACCGAATGCCTATTCTCTTCCTTATGCAAGCGATCTAGCGGCTCCCGCGATCAAACCAAATCATAGCTTGGCAGGATGGAAGGTTGGAGCGGTACATACTGCAAATAAACACTACGAAGAAAAATTTAATAAATTAAAAAAAGAATTCGAAGAATTAGCCGAAGACTACAAATGGAATGAAATAATATTCAATGCCGAAATGCGATTTAAACCCGTAATTGGCAAAGAATACCATCTTTATAAAAAAGAAAATGGTAATTTTTACTTGACTTTATTTGCTCCTTATGAGAAAATGAGTGGTGATGAAGGATACGAAGGCAAATTTAGACTTAATTATGACAATAGATGGGAGCAAATAAATGAATGATTATATGTTGTATATCGCGACGATTACCGCGATGGTTCTTTTTTTAATTACATTTTACAACCTATGGAACAACGATAGAAAATAATTATGTGGAATTATAGAATAATGAAATCAGGCGAAAAATCTTATGGATTGTATGAAGTCATGTACAATGATAATGGCGAAATATCTGCTCATGTTGCTCGTGCTGAAGTCGAGGGCGAAAGCCCCGAAGAAATATTATCTTCACTGAGGTTAATGCTTAACGATGCCCAAAAATCTTATTACAATATTTTAGATATGGGTAACATCGAATTTCATGAATTTTGCGACGATTTAGATGAAGCAGAAACAATAACGCTAGAAGAATTCGACAAAATAATTGAAGATTTAAAATGAAATACGGATGGTATGATTATATCATTATGTTTTTTGCGTTTTGGTATTATTTGTTAATCGATCCATTTGTTCGATTGTATCATAAGTTTTTTAAATGAAAACTAAAAACAAAATCAGAAGATACGAACTTTTTTTGATGTTTATGGGTTGAGTAATATTCCCCAATCAATCTGGTAATATTTACCATAACATAAATTCACAATCAAACAAACATCAATCAAACTCACTTATATAAAGCTTTTTTTAACAAATTAAATTTGGCATAACACCTGCAAGTGATTGTTACCTAACCATTAAAAAAACAAAATATGAAAAACTTATTAATAATCTTAATTTCTACCCTTATAGGGTTTACATCTTACTCACAGCCTCAGAAACCCAAACTTCCAACTGAATTGAAAGAACAGGCTGATGCAATCAAAGCTTCCGTTGAAGCGGGCGAAACCACTCATGATCAAGCTAAAGCCGAAATTAAGGAACTTCTTGATCAAAACAAACCCGAAGTAGGAGCTGAAAAGCCTAAGCGACCTGTAAAGCCTGAGCTTAGTGATCAATTAAAAGAAAAAATGGCAGAGTTAAAAACTAAACAAAAAGAAATGAATGAGGCAAAACAAGAACTTCGCGAAAAACTTAAAAATGCACTTCAAGAAGATAAAGAAGCCTTGATTGCTGAATTTAAAGAGTCCAACAAAGAAGCTCACAAGCAAATAAAAGAACAGGCAAAAGCAATCAAACAAGAAATAAGATCATCAGTAGAAGAAGGTGAATCTAGGACTTCTGATTTATAATTTACAAAAGTTTTTAGTGTTTATGGATTGATATTTATAAACAAAAACTAATAAATAAAAACATTATATCTATAACAAATTCTCTTTCAAGAAAAAACAAAAAAAGAGAAACTATTATATATAAATTCTTTTCTAGTTCTTTATCTATCATTTGTGTGGATAAAATATAATTAATAACGCAGAAGAAACTGCAAGCATTAAAAATGCGTTCCATAATTCGATAATAAAATTCATTTGTTTAATTTTTCAAAGATTTTAATTACATCTGTCCTGCGATCTTCTAGCAATTTTTGCGTCTGACTCCATCTTTCCGAGTCCTTTACGCTATTTTTTGCCAATTCTATATCTATTTGCTGTATTCGCTTACTTAGGCGATCAACCTTCACACTTTCTTTTTTTAGGAAAAACGCCACAATTGAGACCATCATTCCTAACGCAACCAATACTATTTTTTCAACTTCCATATTTCTATATACACCCAAAATACGCTTGACAATCATCATTCGTCATGCTATACTATCAACATGAACACAATACTAGGACTAACTTGCATCAGTGAAGAGCTGAAAGAAAAAGACAAAAAAAAATATTCATTTCAAACAATGACACGCAAGCGTTTTAACGATTTGTGTAATAAAGAAGGAAGACATGAAGCTATTAAACAACTCTCTGATCGCATTATTCACAATATTTATGTCACTCAGTTTATTTTGCGGCATTGTGCTGTCAGTAATATCAAGCATTATCGTCTTAGTTCCGCTCTGTTCCCTTTGCTTACTGATTCAACTCTGGAAATCTCTCTCGAGGAGCTTCCAAATAGTTCAAGAATAGATGAAGAAATTCGACTTGCAGGGATTATAGCAAAAACTCTAGGAATCTCGATTGGCTCACATCCCGACCAATTTAATGTTCTTGCTTCAAATAATAAAGAAGCAGTTGTTAGGACAATCAATGAATTGAATTTCCAAGCAAGTATTCTTGACAAGCTAGGCTTGCCTCAAGATCACACTGCACCTATGAACATTCATGTGAATGCAAGCCCAACACCTATCGTAGGAGTAGAGATGATGATCTCATCCGAGCAGATACATCAATTAAGAATCAAACAATTAGCAGAACGCTTTTACGAGAATTTGAAAGAATGTGACGAAGGAGTACGAAATCGTTTAACCATCGAGAACGAAGACAAAAGTTTTTTCAATGTAGATAATTGCTTACAATTTAGTAAATATTTATTTGACAAATATCAATATAATTTACCTGTGTGTTATGATAATTTGCATGACAAATGTAATCCATCACTAAACAATCCTAGTGTCGCACTTAATGCAGAGCGTTGTGCATATACATGGGTAAATCATAGAGACGAAGATAATAATTTCATTGCCCCTGTCTTTCATTGGTCTGAAGGAAGACCTGACAAACCAAGGGCTCACGCAGATTATTTTGCACTCGGTAATGTGCCTCCACATATAGCAATAGACCCACAAAGACCTGCGAAGTGGGAGTGCGAAGTTAAAGCGAAAGATAAAGCTATTCGCTTGTTAGAAAAACAAATAAAAAACTCAACAAAATAATGGAAAAAATAATAATAAAATCAATCAAGACATTTCTTGAAGATGGTGAGTATATATCCTTCCCTCCAAATTTATTAATAGCTGAAGTTCAAAAACAAATCGCGAAACAAATAAAAAAAGACTTACAAAAATATTTATGCACAAAGTTAAGTTAAGTCGTGCAATGCAATATCAAAATCAGCATTAACCGCACCATTATTTCCGTCTGAATCTACAATATTAAATATCTTACTTATTTTAACAATATTAATAGTTAGTTGTTTATTGGTATTTCAATTATGACAAAGAAAACTTCAAATAATCAAAACGGCAAAGGGTCTTCACCTCGCAACAATAGTTCAAAAAAATTCAAAGACAATTATTCCAAAATAAATTGGAAAAAGCTTGACAATAAAAAGAAAAAATAGTAATATTGTTGCATGAAATCTACAGGTTCACATCTTCAAAAATAAATTATGATAGAAGACAATACAAAAACAAGCAAATACATTTTAATCAACACAACTGCAAGAGCATCTTATGCTAAAATTCATTCGGCACAACTATCTGAATATGAAGCAAATGTAAAAAATCGTGCGTTTAAAATGAATAAAACAAATAAGAAATACATTTTAGAAAAAGATTGGAAATAAATAATGAAAATATCAATTACAACAAATAATAAAGTATTTAGCGTTGAAGATGAACTTGGCTTCGATTGCACAGGCATACATGAAGCGGTAGAAATGTTCAAAGGTCTGCTTGTTTGTGCGGGATTTCATCCTAGTAATGTAGATGATGTTTTTAATACTGAATATACATGGTTTACTGAAGAAGAAAGAAATGATAATATGCAAGGTCATTTATATGGTTCAAATAAATTAGTAGAAAATTGGTACAAAGAGTGTCAGAATGAAACGGACAAAGGTAAAAAGTAGAAGAATGGCAAAATAATATGTATAAACCATGATAACGATAGAAGACGCAAATAACGAACAATATTTCATCAACCCTATTAATGTAATCTATGTTAAAAGGCGAGAAAATTTTTGGAAAATCTTACTGACAAACGGAGAAGCAATTATGACAAAAAATACAGAAGGTGCAATGGCTATTGTTAATGCCATAAAAAAATACTCATGAATACAAGAGAATTGCAAGTAAAAGAAAGCATTGATGGTGAATTATATTTCCAATTACCCGATGACCTTTTGAATAGGTTGAGTTGGAAAGAAGGAGATGAAATAAAATTTGTCAAGCAAGACGAGGGATTCTTATTGAAGAAAGTGAGATGCGAGTCGGTCGATATGCAATTAAAGCAAGACTAGATGAAGTTAATCGCAAGCAAAATAATATATTATTGTGGAGATTTGGTTAGTAGGTTTTTGTATTTTGATTGTTTTGGTTGGTTGTATCCACTTTATAACAAAATAATGATTTTAAGTTCTAGGCTTGACAAACATGGAAAAATATGGTATGATACAAACAATGAATAAATTCGTAGAAAAAAGATGGGGTCATGAAAGATGGTTCGCAAATAATAAAGAAGAAAATTATTGCGGAAAAGAATTATTAATTAATGAAGGTTGTCATACTTCTATGCACTTTCATTTAAATAAACATGAAGTATTTTATATCCTTGAAGGCACTCTAAGATTAGATTTAATTGATACAAAAAAAGGCGAAATAAATACCATTTATATAAATAAAGAAGAGAGCCATGAAGTTGCACAAGGTCAGCCTCACCAGCTTATAGCACACGAAGGATCGGTTAAAATAATTGAGGCTAGTACCTTTCACGAAGATTCAGACTCATACAGAATACATGATTGTTTCAATGAATAGATATTTGCCCGAAGAAAATCAACCCGAAATACCTCCCGATACTTGTACATATATAAATTTCATACAAGAAGTCTTAGATCAAATAAAAGACAAAAATAAATCAAAATTTCTAGCAAGCCAAATACAACTAATAAACGATACATTAGAATATATTAGAGAATCAAATTCTGCCTTGCGAGTAAGTGGGAAATATTGGAAAAAACAATTTGTAAATAAAGGAAAAAGAAATAAATGAAAACATTACATAATACTAGAAATTGCAATTACAGAAGATTTTTGCATAAACAATTAAAACACGGCAAAATAAGTGGTCAGTTTTATAAGTTCGTTTGCAGAAGTCATCCCTATCGTCTTACAACTCGCAACATACAATTAATTGTTGGGCAAATCCTTGATGGCAGAATGACAGAAGACAAAGCGATTCGTTTATTACAACAAGACGCTCAAGAATTAAAGCGTCAACAAGAGCTATATAAATCAAATATAGAGTGCATAAAGAAAACATCTAAATGAAAGAAAAATTAATAGCAATCACAGATCTATTTCAAGTCATAGGAGTATTTTTCGTCTTGACTTTACTACAAATATGGTATATACTTACAGGTAATGAATAAAAAATTATATGAAATGTTAAAAGCTTCTGCTGAAGCTGATATGGCAAAAGCAGAGTTATCTCTTGAGTTGCTTGGTCAAAATCCTGTCGGGATTGGAGATCATTCAACGGAAGATTTTTATAAGAACGCTGAAGAAGCATTATCGCTTCTTGATGATGCTCAAGGTAGACTTGAAACTCTTGAGCAATTTGTGGAAGACAAATAATGCCTTACATTTCAGAAGAAAGTAAAGATAAAGTTGACAAGGGATTAGTCGCACTTGGATTGTCAGAATTTGAGTGTGCAGGAGATTTAAACTATGCAATACATCAATTAATTGCAAAATATATCGCCCAAAATAATAGATCATATCAAACATACAATGACATAGTTGGTGTTTTAGATTGTGCAAAAATGGAATTATATCGAAGATTAGTTTCCGATTACGAAGATAAAAAAATGTCGCAAAATGGAGATGTTGCCCCTTACTGCAAATAATTTCTTCTATGATTAGCTTGGAAAATGTGCAAGAAGGAGTAGTTTTTGAAGGTCTTAAAGATTTTGACTTGACAAATATCGCAAAAGTGTTATTATGGAAGTCGAACGCAGAAGCTTTCACACTTAAAGTCACAAAAGATATTGATGACTACCATATAAACATTGAAATAAAGGACATTAAACATGAGCGAAATAACAGGGGATGATTATCCAACTTACGAAGAGTCAGTAAATGCAACTCTTGCAGAGCGAAATATGCACGATAGATTTGACCTAGAGGAAGCTCTTGGAGAAATGCTTCAACTCGGAAATGATTTAGAGACAATTATTTATGCGATTGGAGATTCACCAAAAGAGCATACCGAAGATGAATTATTAAATATGTTGATTGGAGTAAAACAATTACATGAAACTCGCTATCAAAAAATGTGGAATATTTTCGAAAACCTTATTGCAAATAAAACCATAAAATAAAATGCAGACTAAAATCGAAATAAATAAGGAGCAAAAGTTAAAAATCATTGATGGTGCATTAACACATATAAAAAAAATAGAAGCAGACCCCGATCATAAATTCGAAGATGTTGATGCTTATGATGCTTGGTATGCGTACAATAATTATATAGATGTAAATGTGCATGAAGCTAATTTTGGAATGGAAGATGACCAAATAAACGAATGGTCTTGCACTATTTATCCTGTTGAATTCGATAAAGAAACTGAAACATTTCACACAAATTCAGATGCACCAACTAGATTATTTCAATATAAAAATGGAAGGATTATATTTGATGATTGATTCGATTTCACTTATGATTGTTTTAATTATGCTATTTATAGCGATAGATATATTAACGAGTAAAAAATGAAAAAAATAAGTTTTAAATCATTGGAGATAGAAGATTTTTTTACAAATAAAGGCATTCAATTACGACATACAAAAAAACAAATAAGGAAAAGAATATCTTATAAATTTTGGAAACCGATTGTTGAGCAAGTTAATTCAAGTATTAAGTCATGTGATCGAAATAATGTTGTCCAAAAAATATGGCAAGAAATGGATGATCGGCATTGCTTCCATACATTGACTCAATCTATTTATGACTTAGAATCTTTAGCTTTATGTACGGAAGATTGCGATAATGGATATTGGAGAGAGGAGTAAAAAATATGTAGAATATCATATGTTTAATACATTTGATCCTGTTTTTCTTACAAATATTATGGTAAATGGCTTGTGGCATGAAGTTGGTGGAGAAATAAGATATGAAGGTCTTATGGAAGAAGATGAAAACGGAAATCAGTTGAGCTATCTCTTTCCTGCTTTTGATCCCGAATGTGCTGATTATGATGACTTTGTGAGTCCTATCTAAATTTTTAACTTGACAAATAAACTCAAATATGAGATAATATTTAAATGAAAGAAATAATATTAGAAGTTCTTGACGAGTTGAAAGACTCTCAATTAAATATTTCAAGCGAAAGTGCAAGGCTTATGTTGGCAAATAAACTACATGAAGAATTAGATAAATATGTGGTCAATGTTCTTGAGTCAGCTATTATAGGAGAATAAATATGTTTGAAGAAAATGCGGAAAAAGATATTTGCATACAAAATACAATGCAAGCAATCAATATCATGTTTCAAAATATCGGTGATGAAATGATGATAGAAGATTTAGAAAAAATACAAAGCAGACATGAGACATTAATTGAACAATGCAAATTTTGGCTAGAAAAAAATAATACAGAAAGATATATTTATGATTTAAAAGATTTCGCGAATTGGTTATTTGATTTTTTAGGTTGGGAAGACGAGGATTTTAATGACTGCTAAGATTGCAGATGAAGATAAAGTATTTGAATTTAGAATAGAATATGTTAGCGAAAATTCTATTGGGCACAATTATCATTACTATCTTGCACACAATGCAAAAGAAGCATTAACTTATCAATTAGATGCAATGAATCATAAACAATGGAATATAGAAATATTAAACCTAGAAAGAAAATGTCCATACGCAAATAAGTGGATAGATGAAAGTTATATTTTAAATGAACTCAAAAATGGATGAAACTATAACTGAACACATATATTATGAGCGAGGTAAGGAAGAATCTTCTAAACTTAATCGCACAAAAAAAGATGTTAAGTTATGGCAGGACGGATATGACAAGGGATTTGCGGATGCCCAAGAAAAATTAGCAAAGTTGTTCGATAAAAAGCTATCTGAAATACTTGATAGTTAGTAATTTGCAGAAAAAGCTTGACAAGCTTAAGAAATTTTTGTAAACTTATGGCATGATTGATTTTATTGCAGACATGAAAGCTTCGATTGCGAAGCACGAAAAAGAGTTAGCCTCACAACCCCGCAAGGGCATGATGGTTTATTTAGATAAAAGCACTCCAATTTTAGTGCAGTACGCTAGTGCGGATAGCTTTAACCAAGCTAAGTCAGCTTCTTCTCGAAAAGGTCAGTCGAGTTGCTTGCGTAATGTACTTGATGGCGGTGGAAGACTTCAATAACAAAACAAAAACACAAACCAACTATGAATCAAGTAATAGAATTAATTGAACAAAAAATCTTAGATATTGAAAATCATCCGATCTCGACACAAGAAGAAGAGCATCATTGCATATATGAATTAGAATGCCTCCGAAGATTACTTCAACTAAGTAAAGATTTATCAAGCAAAAGCCCAATTTAAAAAAAAGGTTGACAAACCAATTTATTTTTGTCATACTATATACATACTTAAAAATTAACCATTAATAAATTATGATTATTGCAGAAAACAAAAACAACAAAGTAGTATCCTCGCACGATTTCGATTCGGTAAATTGTACGATTGATGCAGAAGATATGCGTTATGTTGCTTCGCTCTTGCGAAACAATTATTCAAACACTCAACTCGCAGTCATTCGTGAGATTAGTGCGAATGCTCTTGATGCCAATACTGAAGCAAAAAGCAATCGCAAGATTGAAATTACTTTGCCAAGCAAGCTTAACACAAATTTTTGTGTGCGAGATTTTGGCGGTGGACTTAGCCAAGAAGATGTATTCAGCTTGTACTCCAAGTACGGCAAGAGTACCAAGCGAACAAGTAACAATTATATCGGTGCATTTGGCATCGGCAAATTTGCCCCATTATCTTATGGAGACAATTTTACTTGCGTTTCGTATAATGGTGGATTAAAAACCTCTTACAACATTTTTGTTGATGAGCATGATGATACCAAGATTGTCAAGTTGCATGAAGAACCAACCAACGAACCAACAGGTTTAGAGGTTCAAGTTGCAATCTCCGAATCGGACATTGAAAGTTTCCGAGATAGTTGCAAAAAGTTTTTCAAGTTTTTCTCTAGCAAGGATATGCCAAAGTTTCGAGGTGCAGATCAAAACTTTATTGTCAAGCCTAAAATCATTCTTGAAGGCAAGGGCGAAGATTGGTTTTTTAGTGAACAAGAAAATTCTTATAGTTATTATAACAGAAGTTATGGCAAGGCTCAGATTATTATGGGTAGAGTTGCGTATCCTCTTGATGCAGATAGTATTAATGTAAAAAATTATGTCGAGGACGAACGGCAAATCAAGATTATAGAATCTGTTCTGCAAGAGCAAAACTTTCATCTTCGTGTTCCTCTTGGATGCGTAAAGCTTCATCATAGTCGTGAAGCATTAGAGTACAATAAACCAACTCAAAAATTTATTGTTCAGTTGATGGTTGAAGTTGTGTCAGAGATCAAAGCAATCGCATCAGAAAAATTAAGCGATTCAAAAGATTTATATGAGGCAAAAGCAAATTATGCACGAATCATAAATTCGCTACCACAAACCTTGCAACGAGCATTTCAAAACTCATTTGAGTGGAAAGGTATCAAGGTTGATTCTTTTGGCTTTAGCAGACCTTATGGCATGGTAGAGGATTTAGCTATTACTGAAACTACTAAAGAAAGTGATAGTGATGCTCGCAACGGATTTCGTGTTCGCAGTCAAAAAACTACTCGTATAAATTGTCGTGAAGATGGCATATTTGTCATTCAAGATATTAAATCTTCGCATGGCAATAATCTTCGTGCGAGAACATTATTCAATGAAAATGCAGAGTTACGAACAATTTTCTTTATTAATCCAATAACGGATGACGGACAAGGAATATTGGATAATGAATGGCATTTCGACAAGATTAGCGATAAGCATATTCGTTATACATCAAAAATAGAAAAAGAAAAACCATTGCGTAGTGGAGTACGCAAAAGCAATGGTAGTCGTGCAAACATTCAGTTGTTCGAAATGACAGATCAAAATGTTTATCGCAACATTGATTTTTGGAAAAGTGTTAATGAAGACATTAACAAACTTCAAGAAGACGAAGATGCAAAAGGTTTAGTGAATGGAAAGTTTATTTACATTCCTATCAAGAATTACAAAATTGACATTGATGATCTTGACCTTAATCGCACTCAAAAACAAATGTGTTTAGTTCGCAGGATTGCATCGGATGATTCACAAGAAAGATGTTTTCGATTATTCGGTATTCGCAGTAGCGACACTAAGAACTTGGATTCAAGCTCTTGGGTTTCATTTGTTGATTTCTACAAAGACTTTGCCAAAAGTTACTTGAAAGAAAATTTAAGTAGAGCTAAACAAGCTTACAAGCTAGAACTTTTCAATCAATCTAATTTAGCATCTCAAATTAGAAACGATAGTTATGCACTCTCAAAAATATTTAATTCTTCTTCGTGCGACTCCAATAATGACCTTTCGGAAGATCATTTATTTCGTTCTCTTAGAGAAGATGTAAATGTTATTCTTAATCGTGAAGTATGTAATTACTGCGAATCGTTTGTTGTAATGCTAATGAAGTCCGATAAAGATTGGTTAGAGTTCAATCTCGATAGTGGCTTTACCGCAAAGCAATTTAAGAAAAATATTGATACAATTAACAAAAAATATCCTATGCTAGAATATGCTTCTTATAGTGTAAATTCTTATGGGAAAAATGACCAAAAAGTTTATGAAGATATACTCAATTACATTAAAGTTTGTGACAAAATTTAACTTGACAACTATTCAATTATAATCTATAATTAATTACTATGAACAAAGTACCATATACAATAAGCGAAAATTCAATTACTATCTTTTGGGATGGCAAACCATATACCATTAGAAGAGATAATGTAAATTATAATCTTGCAAAGAAAGCAATTTTTGAAGCGAGATACGATGACCTTGGAGACTTGATTGACATTAGAAGGTCTGTTGAGAATTTTATTCAAGGTGACATTGAAGTCAAAGACGAAGTTGTTTACTACAAGGGTCATCGACTGCATGGAGTTGTTGTAGACAAGCTCATTGAAATGCTTCGTTGTGGCATGAAAGATTCTGCTCCACTTGTGAATTTCATCACTCGCTTGCAATCAAATCCAAGTGCTAATAGCGTAAATGAACTATATACTTTCTTGAGTTATCGAGCATTGCCAAATGATGAAGACGGCATGGTGCTTGGCTACAAAGGTGTTCAAGATGATTATTGGTCACAAACAGGCAATGCAGATACGATTGTATTGCAAGGCAAAACCAACGAACGGCATCAAATTTTGAATGAAGTTGGTGCAACTATTGAAGTCGCTAGGAGATGCGTTGATGATAATAGAGACAATCATTGTTCATTTGGTCTTCATATTGGGTCATACGATTACGCAAACGATTGGGCAGGAGAAAACGGCAAATTACTTGTCGTGCAATTTGATCCTGCTGATGCAGTTAGTGTGCCTACTGATTGTGATTTTCAAAAATTACGAGTCAGCAAGTACAAGGTAATCGCAGATATTACTGATTCTCGTACAGAGCTTTTTAAGCCTGTCTATGAGGCTAATAAGCCTATCTACGGATCGAATGATGAAGAGTACGGAAATGATGATGGCATGGAAGATGAATCTTGTTATGGAGATTGCGGAAATTGTTCTTGCGATGAAGAAACTGATTTGGATACTCTTGCGATTAGAAACTATGTTGAAAACAAACATGAGAACGGAGACTATCCAACCTTGAAGCAAATTCAAAGCAGAATGAAAGGTTCTGAATTGAGTTGTGGAGAAATTCTTGACATTGTTCAAGAGTTAGGTTACTATGTTTGTGAAGACTATGGCTCTCCAAGATCAATGTGGAAAGTTGAACCTCAATTTTAATTAAAAGAAAAATTATTATGAATAACACTACAACTAATGTAAAATTGCTTGATGAAATTTCTCAAGCTAATCAAGCTCAAGTAGATTCTGTTTGGGCAATCCTAAAATACAAAGAAATCGGCATCTATCGAAAGATTGCTTGCATCTGCGAAGTTCTTAATCTTGACTTCCAAGATGCGTTAAGCGATCTTCCTCAAGACGATGAAGGTAGAATTCTTGACTACAAGACTCGTCACATGATTCACGATACGCTAATTGGAGTCTCTTAATGAAGTTCACCAAGGCAAAGGCATTAAGTCTTTACTTGGAACTTGATAAAAATATTGAGGAATTCATGAAGCAAATTATCGTTCAAGGGTTTAATGAGATTGATCGAGGTAGCTATAAGTCAGTTTATTCAAAAAATAAATTAGGTTATGTTATCAAGATCGCTCATTCCCTTAACGATGAGTTTGCGAAGTTGCCAAGTAAACTAAAAAATTTATACATTAAACCATTTTATATTGACGAAAATATTGTGATTCAAAAAAAAGCAAATACCAAAAATTCAGAAAAAGCAATGCAACAAATATCAAAGTTAATCGGAAAAGATTCTTGTTACGATTATGATATTTACAAACAAAATTGTGGACATATAAACAACAAGCCTGTTGTCTTTGATTTCGCTGAAGTATAAATTCTTCTCAACCAAAGACTTAGAACAAAAAACAAAAAAACCCTTGACAATTCTTTAGAATCTGTCATACTTATAATCATGAATATTGCAGAAAACACATTGAACAAACAAGTATTATTATTAGAAAACGCTATTGCTCCAATCAATAATTTGGTTGAAGTTGCAAAGCAGGAGAAACAGGTTGACCCTCTCAAGGATGTAGATCGTTTCTTCAACAACCTTAAACTTGGTGCAGTCCATGCAGAACAAGAGTATTGGACTGACTTGATTCCCAAAGATGATTCAGAAATGTTCGCTCGTTGGGTCTTTGCCATTATGAGCGTACATACCACTTGGGAAAGTAATGTGCGAGGTTACGAGATTGCCATGAGCGATCTTTCTTGGACTATCTCTAAAGATAAACTTAAAGAGATGATTGTTAAGGCTAGAGTCGGCTTGTACGAGCGTAGAGAGCGTGGATTGTGGGACTTGGCAACCAAGTTTCGTGAGAATCCCGATCAGTTCAAAAAGCAAGATGACGAGACTTGGCAAGAGTGTCGCAATCGTTTAATTGGAACAATTTATGGGTTAGGTAACGCAAAGACTACTTATGCTCTTGCGTTAAGTTATCCAACTGAAGCAAGGCTTTGTTGCCTCGATGTTCACTTGTTGCGTTTCATGGGGCATGATCTCAAGAAAGGTCATGCGAATACCCTCAAGGAGTATCAACGCATGGAAAACGAGTGGCTCGCACGATGTGACAAGCATAGAGTTTCTCCGAATGTTGCAAGGGAAATGTATTGGAACAAGGTTCAGAACAGAAGAAATTCTCGTTATTGGAGCTACTGCTTAGAAAGGTAATATTATGAAATTATCAGACAAACAATTAATCGCATTACAAAATGTGTTAGATTGCATGGATCATTATATGTTAATAGATCATGTTAGAGAAGAGTATGATGAATCAGATTGGAATGACTTACATGAACAAGTAGAGGCTCTTCAAAAAATAGTCAACAAACATTTACCTATCTCAAACAGACCATTTGAAAGAATACAATTAGTATTTCCACATGAAAGAATATAGTATAAAATTAGGCTTAACCGAAGAAGAAATTCGTTTGATTAAAAAAGGTCAACCTGTGCAATTTATCTTTCCCGAAAATGAAACAAGACCAAGAATCAGCGTTTCGCTTGAACACATGGAAGATGATTTGCCTTTAGATGATTATATGAATTTAAGTATTGACAACCTCGCAGAAGTTTCATAAGATATTAGAATGATAAACAAAGAATTCCTAGAAGAGTCTGATGGGTTATCGGACGATTGCTTTGAACAAAAATTAACAAACATGATTATGCAAAAAGAACAAACAGAACAAGATTTTTTCGTAGAACAAGCCTCCGAAATGAATCCCGATGCGATTGTGCTTGAGCCTCGCTCAACCTTCAATCCTGCGATTATCGGCATTGATCCCGATGGAAGAATTGTTTATTCGGCAAACAAAATCATCGAGCAATTCAAGCTTGATGGCATGACTACCGAAGAAGCAATCGAGTATTTTGAGTACAACACTCTTGGAACTATTCAGCCAATGAGCGATCCAAACAAACCATTTTTTGTTTACGATGAATTTTTATTCTGATGGACTTTGATATTTTGATGAAAGTTCAAGAGCAGGAAGAGGAAATCAATGATCTCAAAAAAGAAATTAGAGAACTCGAAATGGAGCTTGAGTTTATGTATGTACGAGAACCTAACGAAATAAAATATATTTCTAGCTTAGAAAACACAATAGACCAATTATACAAAAAATTAGATTCAATTAATTATGAGAACAACTGAGTTTCAGAGTCGAGAAGGAGAACCAACGATTGACGATATGCGTTATGATCTTGCCGAACAATCAGCTATGAACATGGGTGTTGGTCAAATCATCGAAATACTATTGGATGGAGTCGAAGGTTTGAATGATATTGCAGACATAGACATAGAAGAAGAATGGCAATCAATTTTTGGTGTTGACAAAGATTAAAACATAGTACATACTTATACTTATGCAAAAAACATATAGAACAATGTTATACGAAGAATTGCAAAGATTAGTATATAACGAAAATTTTAAATTAGATTATGCAAATGATATACTTGAGTTGTTTGATGGTGAGATTGATGATGGACATACTGATTCAACTGCATACAACAAAGCAATGCAAGATATTGACAATGTAAAAAATGGAGAATGGGATTTATGAAAATTACGAATAAATGGGAAGAAACCTTTGAAGTAAATGTTGGCGATTGGGTAGGATTCAAATGCGACATTGAACAATGTGGAAGAGTAAAAGAGATTCAAAGAAGAGGAGCGTTGATAGTTGAAAACAAAAATGGATTCGATGGAGACTATATCGGTGGAGATACCGAAGTATTAGTTGGATTCGATGAAGTATGGCAAGAGCATTATTAAACAAAATTTATTATGAAATTAACAAAAAAGCAAAAAGAAAAATTGATAGAATATGGTTGGGATTTAGTTGTTACATCTGAAGATGGTAAAGCTCAAGATTGTGCTTGGATAAGTATTGCTCCCGAAGATGGATATATTTACGGAGAGATTGTTGAACATTTTCGCTTGACAGGTGAAGGCGAAGATGTTAAATTATTAGTTATCGGAACAAGCGAAGACTAATGAATTTAAGAAATGCAATCGAACTCGTACTTAATGAAGCAGAAAGTAGTGCGTTAGGAGAGAACAATAATGATGTTCTTCGGGCTATTACTTTATTGCATGATTTTTTAGATTGGGTTGCAGATGATGTGAAAGTTTGGGATCAGTTTACTGAAGGTGGATATGAGCCTAACGACTTTCTTTCTGATAATAAAAAAATGTTAGACTTTGATGAACTAAGTAAAGACGAATTTTTAAAAGAATATCCTTTTGTTACTGAAGAAGAATATAATGTAACAAGAATAAATGAAAAAAACCAAAACTAATTGAATAAAAAAATGAATTATTTTAGACATAAACAAGTTGCATGGAATACATGGAGTCCACAAGATATTGTATTTAAGAGTAATAATCTAGTAAAGAAACTCGTACCAACTGATAATATTTTATCTTGGACTAGCAAGGGAGATCGAGACAAAAAGATGTGCAAGCGAACTAATGGTAAGTTAATTACATCTAAAAATTGGCAAGGTCAAGCCTCAACTTATTATAGTTCTGAGAATTACAAAGGAGTAATGGTTCAAATCAAAGATATTAAGAGCGAATTTCCATTTGCCAATATTGACTTTATTGATTGCACAGAGAGACTAGATAGTGTTGGCAACCAAAAAGGTAGGCTCGACATTTTAGTTTACCTTAATTCCTTTCATAATACTTACGAATGGGTTAAAGATAACAATGGTAATTATACCAAGCAACCGAAAGGAAATGTCACTCCCTTGAGAGAAGGTTATCGTATGTGCTATGGTGGACAGGGAGATTCCAATAGTTTAGACTTTTATGAATTTCACGAAATGGTTCAGATTACAGAAGCAATCCGAGATTTCCTTGTTGAAATGGTTATTCCTGCTCAAAATGGAAATGTGCCTTTTGAGTTAGTCGCGTAAATAAAATGATCGAATTACCCGAAATATTTCAAGCGACTAGCGTTATACTTGGTTGCGTTCTTGTTTTATTGTTCATGCTGATAATTACAAATACAGAAGAATAATGCTTGACAAGTATCAAGATTTACTATAAAGTTTAATTATGAGTGGCGAAAGACTATCAGTAACTTTTAGAAGAACAAAGCGAACCGCTAAATCTAATGATGATCTTCTTGAGGAGTTTAAGGCATTGGCTTATTCTAACAAAAAGATCATGTCTCACATGAAATGGTATGGCAAAGAATATAGCGTTGAATTAATTGAACATGGAGACGAGGAATTAAGATATTGGGAAAAAGAAGATATTGCGATAAAAGATAGTTTTCAATTCTACATTAGCGTTTACGAGTCTTGGGGCAATGATTCAAACTATTATGAATGTCATCAAACAGAAGGAAGTTTTGTTTCAGTTGCACGAAAATTTGCATTAGATAATAATTTAATGTATTTTCCTTTTGGACTACCTAGCGAATGGTATGAACAAAACGAAGAAGGATTATATCAGCACTACAAAGTCAATCCTAATGATAAAAACATTGACATGATATGTGATATATGGTATAATTATGCCATATCAAAAATAACACAAGAGACAGATTATCGGAGTAAAGCTTGCGACCAAATCAAACAATTAATGAGTCAAGAACTTTAGAATTACCAATTATGAAAGACGAAATTTCAGTTGAAGTTTAAATACAATATTTCATATATAATAGAAGAGAAAGAACAAATCATTGGATTTCATTCAAAGAAGAACATGATTGACTACTTAAATAAAAACACAAATTATTTAAATACATTAAATCATGTTTATCTGAATTTCAAAACAATCAAACTACCATTAACACAATCAAGTTGGAGAATACCTAAATGCAAGAAATAATAAATAAAATATACGAGCGTATGAATTTTCTCGCTCATGCACACACAAATTGTCAAGCAACCGAACAAGCATATATTGAAGAGTTGAGTTGCCTAAACGAAGTTTTAGATTCCATCGAAGGTTTTCCTTGGGAGCAATCAGAAGTTAATTAAACAAAAAAACAAATATTATTATGTCAAAGAAAGCAAGAGAAAAAGGAATCGTAGATCAAGTCAAACATGGCACTCTGCACAAAAAAACTAAATTAACCTCTCACACAGGAGCAAAGCCTCTTGTTGCTCACATTAATAATCCGAATGTGATGGTTACTCAAAAGGTAAGAGATGCACAAGAACGCAGAAGACAATCATAATAATTTATTTCTGCAATTAACAGAGCGTTGGCAAGATGGTCAATATGCTCAAGTTGCAGATTATATTAGACATGGTATTGAATTTTCAGATCGAGCTAATTTAATAGATTTTTGTATATATCTATCTAAACACTTGGGAATCAAAGAATTAAACATCTTACAAAGATTAATTTAAAAATAGTATTGACAGATCATAGTTAATGGTCTAGTATTATAAACATGACAAAGAAATTGCAGACATTATTTAAAATCGACACAAAAGGTAAATTGCGTGAATGGACAATGCACATTGATGGTGCTTCATTTTACGCAGTCAAAGGTTTGGTTGATGGAAAGAAGACAACCGACAAGGCTACAACCACAATAGCCAAGAATGTTGGAAGAAGCAACGAAACAACTCCCGAAGAGCAAGCCGAGCTTGAAGCTCAAGCCAAGTTTCAAAAGAAACTTGATAGTGGATATGCTCTGAATGAGATAGATGCACAGAAAAAAAAGTTCTATGAGCCAATGCTTGCACACAATTACAAGGATCGCCAAGATGAACTTGTTGGCAAGTTTCCACATTATTCGCAACCAAAGCTCGACGGCATTCGTTGCATTGTTCGCAAAGAAGGCGATACGCTCGTAGGACGAACTCGCAATGGCAAGGAGATAGAATGTATTCCCCACATCCTTAAAAGCCTAAATGGGTTCTTTCTCGCTTATCCAACGGCAATTCTCGATGGTGAGCTATACAATCACGATCTTCGCGACAACTTTAATAAGATTACTTCTCTTGTTCGCAAGCAAAAGCCGATTCAATCAGAAAAAATGTCTGATAAAGTATTTGCGAAAAAAGTATCTGAATATAAAGAAAGATTAGCTGAAGCAGAAGATACAATACAATATCATGTTTATGATGCACCAAGACTAAATGATGTAATTAATGAAAAACAACCATTCGATTATAGAATAGATGAACTTAAAGCAAATCTAATACAAAACAAACATATTATATTGGTTGAAACAAATGAAGTTTATAGCAAAGGAAATTTAAATAGTTTATACGGACAATATCTTGAACAAGGATATGAGGGTCAAATGATTCGCAAGTCAAGATCAAGCTATGAAAACAAAAGAAGTACATCATTATTAAAAAGAAAAGAATTTATTGATGCAGAATATAAGATTATAGATATTGATATTGGAAATGGTAATCGAAGTGGAACTGCGAAAAACCTTGTATGTTATTGCGAAAAAACCAAGCAGACATTTAATAGCAACATCAAAGGCTCATTTGAATACCTCAAGGAAATCTATGATAATCGCAAAGATTATATAGGTAAGTTAGCAACGATCAAGTATTTTCAGCTAACCCCCGATGGAATTCCAAGGTTTCCTTATGCTATCGCTTTTCGTGATTACGAATAGTATTTCCCCATTAACATATAAACTTATACCTCATCAACATATTACATACTTATAATACAATATATACATTATACAATATAAGCAATAATCAATAATACATTAATATATATATCATTTCCCTATATAAAAATATAAAATAGTGTGTGGAGTAAAATGGGTTAAAGTGGTTGATTAGGGAGTACGCGACTTAAATATATAAAATAATAGATTAGATTATATTTCAAAAATAAAAATAAAAAAATAAAAAATGCAAATTACAATAGGAGATTATAGAATAAGAAGATATGATAATTTAAATTTATGTCTTGAGCAAAGAAAAATAAAGCAAAAAGCAAAAAATCCTTATGGCAGATACGGCAAAAAGGACGGCACGACAATCGCACAAAATAATTTATGTAATAAAGTAGAATATAAATATCATTTAATATGTTATTCTAGTACATTAGATTATTGTTTAAATAAATTAGTAGAGCATTGTTTAACAAATAATGAAGAAATAAACTCAATAAAAGAATTACAAAACCAAATAACCGAATTAAATGAAAAAATTAATACAATTAGCGAGGCAAATGATCGGGCAATCGAACAAAATATTTTGTCAAATAAAGTCGCGGAGGAAGGCGAAGAGTCCAAGTATTTCGAAGAACTCGCAGAGGAATGGCTCTACTGAGCGAAATTCTCACGGATTTCCAACCTCTTTGAGATAATTACAATATAAGTCATTAATTTATAAATATTTACATTATATTTGATTTTATTGTTGACATTCTCATCTTCATTGAATATAGTATATAGCATAACACATTAAATATAACCAACCAAACTATATAAAATGACTGAATTGCAAAAAATAAGTGGCGAAATATGTGAAATATTCCAAAACAAGATACAAGAATTAACAAATGAACAAGCAGAAATATTAAATATGCATAATAATAGCATGAATTTTTGTATTGAATTGGGCGATGAGGACAAAGCGATGTGGGAAGCTCGCCAAACACTCAAATATCTTCACGAAATAACCAAATAATGGAAGAAGATGACCCAAATATGGAGGAAGCTTTGATTTTGACCTATGAGATCATACAATTAATCGAACAAAATATACAATCTTTTAATGATGAACAGACTCAAGAGGTATTAACATCAAATGAAACAATACAATTCTTTCTTGATAATAATAATACAGAAAGAGCATTAATTGAAGCACATAATTTAAAGAAATATTTAATCAAATTAACAAAAAAATAACATACTATGCATACAAGAAGAGAAATAGATCATATATTGGATTATATAAATAAAATAATTGCAAAAAATAAAACATCAAATAAAGAAAACGAAGATGATCGAGCAATGCTTGAGTATTTATACGAAGCAATCAATCTCAAGACAAATAACGGCAAATATGCCAAGGGAATGTGGACTGAATCGCCCGAATTTAATTGTACAAATATTTACATCAAATAATATATAGTTAATTATATAATTTTTTTAATAAAATCGCGGTGATCGAAATTAGTTCTTGACAATCGCCAAATAATCCGCCATACTATTAATCATGGACGAAATAACAAAAGAATTGCAAAAGATAAAAGACCAAATATCAATATCAAATGGATATACAGATGATGTAAGAAAAGAATTATCTGATTTAAATAAAACACTAATGTTGATTGCTCAAATATTAAGAAATAAATAAACAAATTTTTGCATGATATAAAATGCTTTATTATAGTATATACTCTTATACAATACAATATACTAAATAAACAATAAAATTGCATGATATAGAAAGCAAAATATAATAACTTAAATAAACAAAAATTTATATAAAATTATGAAGCAAATAAACCCAAATAAATATCTAATTGGCAAAAAGAAAACAGGCAAGGGCAAAGTCGGAGCGAAGGGCGGACTCGCCACTCCAACAGGAGCATTCGGAGGAAAAAGCAAATTTCTTAAAAAAAAGCTTGACGAATCTAATTAATATGTCATACTAGAGGGTATGAAGTTTAAAGAAATAGATTTAAAAAGCGAAAACGGAATGATTCCTGTCGGCTCAGAGCTTGCAGTAATCGACAGAAAAGATTTAATGAAAGATGATCTCGATCAAGCATTGATTCTCTATGGATGGGACGAAGTAGGAATGTTCGATCATGAATTTGATCTTCCTGTTTATGGATTCGTTTCTTAAAAAAAAGACTTGACAATATATTACATTCTGATATACTAGAATACATTAACCAATAATTGCGAAAGGAAAAAATTATGAGTATTGCGAAAAATGCGAGAGCGAGCCAAGTAATGGCAGATATTAAAAGTGGTAAACACACACCTGCTAATCAACAAGGCAAGTTTGCAAATTATGGATCAGTTGCCGAGGATAGTATATATTATTCTACAAAACTATCTCAAAAAGCAGATGCCGAACGCTTGGCAAGAATCGAGCGTAGTAAAGCTAGACTAGGCAGAAGATCATTTTTTGCACGATAAAACAAACAAAATTATGAGCAAAACACTTGTTATTAAAGAAACACGCATTTATCGAATCAAAGATATAGATGATGTAAAAGTATCTGATTATGATATGAGCAAGCCTATTTCAATCAAAGAACTTGGCATCGAATCAATCGCAGATATTGGAGATTATGATAAATACAATGAATTAGTATTTGATAAAGATTATGCTTATGTTCTTGATGATATAAAATATCATAGTAAATCAACAGAATTCGAAGTGTTTGATGCAGATGAATATGATGATCAATTTGCATATGAACACGATTTTTCACGCAAGTCAGACTTTGTAGAGATTAAATCATAATGATAAAATCACTATCTCCAAAAGTATCGATGTTTGCAACCGAGAGAGAACTTCGAAACGAGTTAACTACAAAAGAATATGTTTATGTTAAGCTCGCCAAGTTAGATGAATTCATTAAAGACCTCTATCATTGTAGCAAATATCCAAATAACAAAGTAGTTGATGCAGATAATACAATAATAAAGATTGCACAAATACAAGAAGATTTATTACAAGCAAATAAAAGACAAATAAATAAAATAAAAGCTTGACATATAATAAATAATATAGTATAATATATACATAAATTTGAGAACAAAACTCAATCAAATAAAATAATTGATCTTTTACATTTTAAAAAACAAGTTGGAGTTTAGGCTCTCATTCTGTTAAATCAGGGTTTACATGATCATTCCAATTTGTTTAGAATTTGGAGACTCTCGACGGAGATCTCCTGTGGGTGACTGAATAAGCTCGTCGTGAGCGAGCTAAGGTACGCGATTCTCTATGGTGGAGTGCTAATGGGCAAATGTCTGAGGCAGGACTATACCAAGTCTAATCGTTGTAGAAAGTAGGTAAACATAGAACTGCTGTTCACGCCGAAACCTTGAGGGTATACAGGAATCCCTCCCCACATCTATTTCTTAATCATACTTGATCCCGTTCGATGCTAGTACCCCCTCCATCCCATGCTAGTGTCGGGCGGGATTTTTTTGCACTTGACATTTACCAGATACATGTCATACTAGTATTTATGAAAACACTAAAAGACATTCTTGCGAATTACGGATACATCAACTCAGATCAACTCGCTCAAATTAACGAACACTTTCCTCACATGAGGGTAGTAATCAAATGGGGTGGATTGCCTCGTGATCGAGTTCCTGCTCATCAAGCAGTAAAACTCATCAAGCACATTGAGTCGAAAAACATCGATTACTGCAGAGAAGTATTTCTATGTTCTCGCGACTGCAACAATCTTCGCGAAGCACTTCACATTGCAAACTAATTTAACACAAAAAACATTATGATTAATCCAGCCAAAGTAACAAACTACAATAGAACACAATACGAATTAGAAGAATTTATTCTATTTTGCATCAACGTCGCAGGTAAAAAATCTGCAATTGAGGCTCCTAAATTAGAAGTATTCATAGAGAGAGCAAAAAACATTACAAAAGAAAGTACTCCATTTAATTGTATTAGAAAATTAATTAAATTGGGCCGGCTCAACGAGATTATGCATTGGGCAAAGTTATCTCCATATGCTCAGCGATACAACTCCTATGTTGCTGTAGCTAAGATCAAGGACCTACAAACAGTTACCCTGAATCGTTTGCTGCAGGTTTCTGGTATAGGTCTCAAGACAGCAAGGTTTTTCTTGTCGCATTCTAGAGAAGACTTCGACGAACCAATGCTCGACACACACATCTTACGGTTCCTCCGCGATCAAGGGCATGCGGACGCTCCAAAGAGCACCCCGAGCAACGAGAACACCTATCGCTATTTCGCGAACATCTTCAAGAATATCGCTCGCCAACTCGGCAAGTCAGTGACTGATCTTGATCTTGAAATTTGGAAACAATACTCCAAAACAATATAAATGGATATCACTATAATTTTAATAATTTCTTTTTTTATTGGATTACTTAGAGGATATCTAGATGGGCGCGACGACCAATAAAAATACAAATATACAAATACCAAATATGCAAATAACTATAGTACAAATAACATTATACCAAATAATAAAATATGACTGACTAAATTAAAAAATTAATTGAATTAAGATAAAAATTAAAAATTATATAAGTTGTTGAATATCAACGAGTTGCGCGAAAATCGCCTAGGCAGTTTTACCTAAGTCGTTGAACCACAACAAGATACAACTATTTTAAAAAAAGTGTTGACAGCACGCGAACATCTGTCATACTTATTATTATGAAAACGATTGATATAACTCCCTCATGGCAAGCAACAGTCTCTATTTTGGTAGAAATTTTGCAAAGCCCAAAAGCAGGTCATGCTTGCAAACAAAACGCCATTGCCGAACTCAAGCGTTTGGCAAAGTTTGTCGACGATCTAAAAAAAGAAGGTTGACAGCACGAAAAAATCTGTCATACTAGAGTCATGATTAAGGATGAACCTCGATACAAGATAGACTATAATCGCCCTGTTTTTGTATATCGCAACCTGCACAAGAAATGTTGGAGCGTCAAGCAAGATGGTTTAGTCAAAGCTCACAGTCAACTTCTTGCTATGCACAGTTGCACTTTTAAAGTTAGTCAAGCAGGACGCAATCGAGTAATCAAAGAGCAACGCAAGAATGTTCATGCAGGTGTTCATGGTTATCTTGAGAATTGGCAAATGGGAGAATGGATCGACTCACATCCAACAGCAAGACCTGTTACTTACAATCCATATAAGTATAAGAATTTTGTTGACAAGGACACGGAACAAATGGTAGACTATGCTATTGCCGTAAGACTAGAACCCAAACAAGTATTAGCAGTATTATGAATGAAGAACAAATGACAAAAACAAAATTGAAACAAGAAATCCTAAATGAGTTCGATTATGTATCACCAAAGGATTTGATGGTGATTTTCGAGTTAATCTTCGGATCAGGAGAAATTAAGTTTAACGAAGTAGATTGGGGTAAGTAATTATGACTCAGGCAAAGATAAGAGAAACCATTTTAGATATTGTCCGAGGAGAAATGGCATACGCAGATCCAATGTCCAAGGTTTGCTTGGATCAGAACGAGCGTCATCCCGAAAAGTTTCCTCTTGGTAGCACTATCCAATCAGCCGAAGAAGTATTGGAGGACATCATTTTAAGTTTGACATCATTGCAAAACGAGCTTAGAATAGAGTCTTCATTTCAATCGGCACAACTATAAACACAAGGAGAAAATCATGGGATTAGATCAATACGCTTACGCTCGTCCACCTCGCAAGAGAAATGGTGATGACGATATACAAATCGGAGAATGGCGAAAGCACAATCGCTTGCAAGGATGGATGCAACAACTTTGGGAAGACAAAGGTTGTCCAAACGCAAGAATAGAAGGCGATGAAATGGGAGACTTTAATTGTGTTGAGTTGCAATTAACCAAACAAGACATTGACAATCTTGAGTATGCAATCGAGAATTTCGAGTTGCCCGAAGCAAATGGATTCTTTTGGGGTAGCGACTCATATTTTTGGAATGACGAAAATGATGAGCCATTTCCCGAAAATCATTATTGGTACAAGGATGCCGATTTATCTTTTGTGAAAGAAGCAAGAAAAATGCTTGACAGCAAGTACAGAATATACTATTCTTGTTGGTATTGATATGAAAGAACTACAAGAAATGATTAACGATTTGCAAGCTAGACTAGCGATAGTCGGTGGTGGCAGAATCATTATTACTAGCGAAAATTGCTCAATCAGCTTGGGCGAAGAACACGAAGACTTCGAGGTTCAAGAAAACCGAACTGATGTTGAGATGTATAACCAAATGTGGGGACAATAATTATGGAAAGACAAGAATATATTGATGCAGTTTGTGTTGGCAGACCATTAGAAGAGCCAAATTATGATAGCGAATCAGATACATGGGAATTGTATTTTGAAGAATCTGCGACAGAGTATCATCCATACTTTACTGAATCAGATTTACTTTGTGTTTCTTTCGAAAACAAAACGGATGCCGAGAGGGCATATCACCATTATTCACAACCAAAAGAAGGGTAATTATGTCAACAATAGAATCCTTGAGAAAAAAAGTGAGAGATATGGGTCATGTTCTCGCCCTTATTGAAATGAGAGGTTTAAAGGGGAGCGACTATCTTCCTCGCAGGCTTGCTCATAGCCTTTTATTAAGTCAGCTTTACGAGTTGGAAAAGAGGGTTTAGTCTTGTGGGTGGCGAGTCTTTATGGGTTAGGCTCGCTACCCCTTGATTATCAACGAGTTACAAAAAATCGCCTAGGCCCGAATTTCATAACTCCTTGAATACCAATCACTTGCAACAATCTTTAGTTTTATGAAAAAAAGTATTGACTCTACCTCATTTTCTGTCATACTAGTATTTATAAAGACGATAACCACAAACAAAAAAAATTAGTCGAAACAAAAAAAACTTAATTGAATTAAAAAAAGCTTGACAGATTAAGCAAAATTTACTATAATTAACTCATCAAAGAAACAATCAACCTAAAGAAAATTATGACAAATCGAATCAACCTCTCCGTATGTGCCACCAAAGAATCTTCCTTCAAGGAAATCCAAGCCGTCAAGACTCCCGAAGCTACTGACTCTTGGCAACCAATCAGCCACGCTTTCCTTGTAGACCGCGTGCAAAACCAAATGCAGGACAATGGTTGGGAAATTGTTGACACTTATCATTCTCTTCACCGCTTTGGTCAACGCTACTTTGGCTTATTTCATGTCAAGAACACAGGTCAAGACAATGACGAGCGTGGAACTATTGTTGGTCTTCGCAACTCGCACGACAAATGTTTTCCCGCAGGTCTCTGCATGGGCAATGCTCCATTCGTTTGCTCGAATCTCATTTTCACCAACGAAGTTGTGCTTGCAAGACGGCACACCAAAAACATCTTGACTGACTTGTCACAAGTTATCGCTCGCACTCTCGGCAAGATGACCGAAACATGGGCAAGCGATGAGCAACGCATTCAAGCGTACAAAGAGTACGAGCTTGACAACTCTCAAGCCCATGACCTTGTGATTCGTGCATACCAAAATGGTGCAATTAGCAAGGCAAAAATCGCTGATGTTGTTGAGCAATGGCACAAACCCGAACATGACGATTTCTCTCCTCGCACCATGCACTCATTGTACAATGGCTTCACGCATATTCTAAAAGGTGGAATAACCGCTTTGCCTAATCGCTCACTTGCCTTGCATGGCGTTCTCGACTCTCAAGTCGGCTTGACTTCTCAAGTTTCAGCTTCTTAATCATCAACCTAAACTATAACCTAAACAAAAAAAACAATATTATTATGAAAAAGCAACCAAAATTACAAAATGTCGTTGATAGTCTTAAAGGTCGGTTCGTCTCTCTTCTTGTGAAGCAAGGCGAGCAACGCAAAACCTTCTCCGCGAAGGTAAATAGCGTTACTTCTCGCCATGTCATGTTTTCGGACATGAATGGGCGGAATCGTCGAGTTAATCGTCGCCATGTGCTTCGTGCAACTTGTGCCGACAAAACCTTTAAAAGGTCGGTGAGTTGATCAAGTTGGTATAGGGTTAACCAACGAGCCCCCCAATGGGGGCTTTTTTGTGCCTACAAAAGTTATGTTGTAAGTCGTTGAATTATAGGCAGTTATGCAAAACGGGCCTAGGCGATTTCGCGCAAGTCGTTGAATATCAACAATAACCGCAAGAAACTTTTTTTCACTTTTTTGCATTTTAGGGGTTGACTTGGCGAGTTGATCTGT
>Ga0222716_10000424_pt1 | contig 36272 bp, 34 predicted proteins | sample C33_13DmetaG_FD_165044 | JGI IMG/M metagenome (GOLD analysis project Ga0222716, IMG submission 165044) | Estuarine water microbial communities from San Francisco Bay, California, United States - C33_13D | ecosystem: Environmental > Aquatic > Marine > Unclassified | place: USA: California... | reverse complement strand
AAGTTCTGTGACGGTGATGCTTGTCTGGTGTAACTTCTCCATGCCAAAAAGTGTGTGCTCTCGTAAAGGGAGTATGCACTGGCTGCGGAAGAACTCAAGACGAAATTAGAGAGTGGTTTATAGCCACAGATAATAGAAAATTAGAAATATTAGATAGGATAAAAAATGTATAAAGTAACAGCATATTTTAAAGATCATAAAGTTGCACAAAAATTTTATGATTTATATGATGCTATAGATTACAGAGATAGTGCTGATGCTAACTATCCTATTAAAGTAACATTTGAAAAGGTAAAAGATATGAGAGAATATATTTACGAATCGTGGAATAGCGTTATGGATGCTAATATTAACCCACTTAAGAACATTCCTAACTTACAAGTTAGACATCTAATTATGCAGATTCTTGCGTGGATGTGGGTATCTGTATGCTCTATGTATATGGGTAGTATCATGTTCTGGGGTATTAATGCTATTGCCCACACACTACTACTTGCAGCAATCGTAATCACTGTTGGCACTTTTGATACTGCACGTCGTAACCCTGATGTGTTTAAGCGTATTGATGGTTATAATGGCCGGAGGTTGAATGGCGAGCATGATTGATTTAAATAAATATAAAGAGTTTGTAGACGGTGTAACATCAGAAACGTCTAAGTCATTAAATGATACAAGAGATAGACTCACTGAATTAGAAGATATGGGGCTTCCACATCCTTCCAGAATTTTAACAGGTGCTATCGGAATTAGTGGAGAAGTTGGTGAATACAATGAATTAGTTAAAAAACTAATGTTTCATGGTAAACCATTTAATCAAGAGTTTAAAGATCGACTAGAAAGTGAACTAGGAGATATTATGTGGTACTGGATTCAAAACTGTTTAGCATTACATTTAGATCCTAATGAAGTGATAGCAAAAAACTTTGAAAAATTAAAAGATCGTCATCCAGATGGAGAGTTTAATCCCCGATATGTGTCTGATTCAGGAGTTAGTATAAGTGGAATATAACTCATTTGAAGAAGTTATGAAATTGATTGATAAAGGTACAAAATAATGAAAGCAACTATTTGGAGCACACCAACTTGTAATTTCTGTGTTAAAGCTAAAACAACTCTAAACATACTTAAAATTGATTACGAAGAAAAGATAATTGGAAAAGAGTATACCAAAGAGCAATTTTTAGAAGCAGTGCCCAATGCCCGTACTGTTCCACAAATTTTTATTGATGATAAGTATGTAGGAGGCTATAATGAGTTATTAGATTTTTTAGAATCTGATACTAATTAAAGGAGACTCACTACTTGGGTAACGGAAATAATAACGGAAATAACGGCAAGACACAACCACTTAAAAAGGTGAGAATAGACGATCTACTGACATTCTCACCTATTACAGATAACCAAAGAAAAACATACGAAGCATATAGAGAAAATCAACACTTACTACTTCATGGCATAGCAGGAACTGGTAAAACATTTTTATCTTTATATTTAGCTCTAGAAGAAGTATTAGATCCTTCATCAGATTATAATGATATATTTATAGTAAGATCTGTAGTATCCACAAGAGATATAGGATTCTTACCGGGTGATGAACAAGAAAAGGTATCTTTATATGAAGCTCCTTACAGATCTGTCTGTGGGGAGCTTTTTGGTATAAAAGATGCTTATGATGCACTAAAACAACAAAACAATGTAAAGTTTATGAGCACATCTTTTATCAGGGGCATAACTATAAATAACGCTGTAGTGATTGTGGATGAATGTCAGAACTTGAATTTTCATGAACTTGATAGTATAATTACAAGAATAGGTAAAAACAGTAAAATTATATTTTCTGGAGATTACACACAATCTGATCTTACTAAAGAAAATGATAAAAAAGGTATTCAACATTTTATGAGAATCCTTAAATGTCTAAAGGAGTTTACTGCTATTGAATTTGGAATTGAAGATATAGTAAGAAGTGACTTTCTTAAACAGTATATCATAGCAAAGTATAATATGCAAAATGACGGAAACTATTAAAGTATTAATAGATCATATAGATCCTATTGAAGGTGTACTGGGAAATATTACTAAAACAGATCATACAGACCATGCTCTGAGAGCAGTATTTCTTAAGGATGAAGTAGATCTTGAATATTATGCTTCTGGTAGTATTATACAAGGTAACGTTTGTAGAAAACTAAGAAATTGGATTTACCCAGTTGTAATACATAATCTAACTTTTATTAATTTTTTATTTGATTGGGGAGATACAAACTATGACGTTATAGGATTATTACCGCCAGAAGTAAAAGAACAATATGATAGAGGTAGAGGTACTATATTAATTATAATATTAGAACCTATGGGCGGTTACAGAAGTACTGAAAAAGAGGTACTTATACGAATGGTAGAAAATAATCCGAGATATAAAAATGTTTTATTTCTTACTTTACACTATATTGATTCTCCTAATTTTATGTGCGTTAATATATTAGAAGATACTATGAAAGAGTGGGGTCCTAATAACTATATACAAGGTGATAAGTATAATAAATTAGAAAATTTTGATAACAGACGTTTCTGTTGTTTTTTAATGAACTATGAAGAAAGTTTAGAAAGAACAGTATTACTAGAGTATTTTATAAAAAGTAATATAACAACAAAAGGTTTTATATCTGCAAGAGACTATCCTAATAAAGAATTATTTAATAATTTAGATATTGAAAGTACACTAAATAAAGTGTCTATTAATATAGTACCTGAAGGTAACTGGGATAGAAAAGCAGAACCATTTATGAGTGAAAAGATTTATAGATCTTTTTTATTTAAAAAACCTTTTATATACGTAGGACAATACAAAAGTCTTGAGTATATAAGAAGTATTGGTTATAAGACATTTTCTCCTATCATAGATGAAAGCTATGATTATATTCATGATAATAAGAGAAGACTTGTTGTATTGTGTAAAGAGTTAGAAAGACTTATGTCTAAACCTATAGAAGAATTTAATAGCGATATGGATAAATTAACTGAAATATGTAAATACAACTATAATTTATATATAAATTATCAGAAAAAAAGTAAACAAAAATTATATACAAGGATAAATAATTTATCTGATGACTAATAATTTACATTTTATGATAGATGATATAGATAAAATTAAAGGTCCACGTCCTAATCTATTAGGTGTCAGTAATCATTGCTTATTCATAGAATCTATTTTTTCAAACTATAAAGTAAAGTACGTGCCATCTTATTATGCAGACAAAGTATCTTATAAATGGTTTTATCCTGTTGTAATTTATCAATTTTTTATGACTAGTTTTAGTGAAGGTAATAGTGGTCATCCAATACATGCACACTTACCTAAATTCGTTAAAAAAGGCATAGATAATAAGCAAGGAAAATTATTATTTATTATAGTAGAAGGAATGCAGTTAGAAGCTGTTACTTACATAGAAAGTTTTATACTTAGAAATAGAGTTATGTCTGATGATCAAGAAAATTTTATATTTATAACTCCGCATATATTAAATCATCCTCATTTTTATACTACAGACGTAAATCCTCAAGCAACAATATATGATGAAGAACATGATATAGGATTATCTGAAAATAGAGAGTATAAAAAAGATCTTAGTTTTTATGATAATACCAGTACGTTAACTAAAAGAAAATTTTGTTGTTTTTTAAGTAATTATCACGAAAGATATATTAGGGGTTTAACTGCCTGTACTTTGGAAAAAACTAATTTACTTGATGAAGGTTTTGTATCTTTAAAAAACTATGGACAAGACTTTAAAGAAACTTTAGATACTTCATTGTTAACTTCTAAGCATTTAAAGGCTGTATCCGCGTTAATAAATGAAGAATTTACTGAATTAGAATTTACAGCAACGGATAAAGTATTTGATATGTTAGACATAGAAGAAATACTACATAAATCTTTATTTAATTTTGTTATTGAAGGTTCTTATGATAAGCCTGTTAAAAGAATATATAGTGATGTAGCTGGAGCAGTACTTCATATTACAGAAAAAACATATAGAAATTTTATTTACAAAAAACCTTTTATAATATTAGGTCAAGCAGGTCAGTTAAAATTTATAAGAGAATTAGGGTATAAAACATTTTCTCCTATAATAGATGAATCCTATGATGACTGTACAGATTCTTCAAAAAGATTTTATATGGTTATGGAGCAAATGAAACAACTATGCAATAAAAGTATAGAAGAATTAGAAAAAATAATTATAGAATTAGATGATATTTTAGAACATAATTATAAAGTATATTATGATAATAAAAATAAATTACAAAAAACATTGGTGAATAAACTAAATGAATAGCATATATAAAAACTTTAATAATAACACGCTAAACTATGACCATGATTGTTATCCTTGGGATACATGGGTGTTGGAAATAATACAAGAGCTATATCCTTATGTAACCAGTCTTGAAAATATACATAACGAAGTACCAACCAGAGAACTTATACATATAACAGATATGGTACAAAGTAGACTAAGCTCTGATAAATACTCTAAAGAGTTTGATGCTTTTGCAGAAACTTATATATCACCCCTATTAGATGGTAAAAGATATTTAATTAAGAGGCGCCCAACCCTTAATTTAGTAATACCTAATCAAGAAAGACTTGGTAGAAAATTACCCTTTCATCAAGGTATATTTTATAAAAATGGTAGAGGACAAGGTACTATATGGATGCCATTAACAAAAGCATATGATACTAACTCTATGTATGTAGTATCAACCAGAGAATCAAGAAGAATTACTGCCCAGCTTATCATAAATGAGTGGGATCAGAAAACATTTGAAGATGCATGTCTAGATACTGCTTATCCAGTAGATTTAGAGGTAGGTCAGGCACACCTATTTCATCAAGAAATATTACACGGTAATGTAAATAATGAAACTAATATTACCAGAATGGCTATAGATTGGCATGTATTAGTAGAGGGAGAAGAATTTGGTGGCAGACTTCCTGGAGGGTTTTTTAGATTACCTAATGATACAGAGTATAGAGTAATAGATCACACAAATGATACTTGCGTAGGATATATAGGTAATAATACTGAATATGATAGAGATATACCACTTAATCTACAGAGAGATGCACTACGCACTTTTTGTAAAACGCATAATATACCTAACAATATGATGCAAGTTGAAAATGAATATTTACACTGGATGCCTATATTAGAAGATCTAATAGTATCAGAAGTAGATGTTATAGTTATGCATAGTATATATTCTTTACCTGATGAAATAGTTAGAAGAGAGTATTTAATAAATTTAGCTTTAACAAATAATATTACTATGTGGTTTGCTAATGAAGAGTTTTGTTTAAGCAATGAGTCTGAGAAACAAAAAATTAATACATATTTAAACTTTGGGTATAAACAGAAAGGATGGATGCCGTGGGAAACATGATATTACAAGAAACTAGTATAGACTATGATTTATCTTTTATATATAATATTGAATGGTTTAACTATAAAGATCCTTTAAAAGATATTATGACTCACCAATTAAAAGATCTGCATAAACCTTATGGAGGTATGCCTTCAAGTTATACTGATGAAAATACTATCATATATCAAAAGTTTTTAGATAAGTCAGAAATAGATTATGAAATTTTAAGTCAACAAACAAATATAGATATACATACTATATCAGTAATAAGACAAAGACCAGGAAACTGTATACCTCTACATATAGATAGATTCTATAAATTAAGACAGATTAAACCAGATGGAGAACCTGTTAGAGCTAATATCTTTATAGAAGATTGGAAAGATGGGCATATACTTCAGTTTGGAGACGAGATAAAATGGAATTGGGAAAAGAACACAGGATGGATATTTAATGAACATGTTCCTCATTTATCGGGCAATTGTGGTATGAAAGATAAATATACCTTACAACTATCAGGATTTTTTAAATAATGGCAATTAGATATACAAATCTACCAGATAATAAAAGTAAACCTTTTGGTGGAGCATACAGTGTGCATGATAGAGAGCTAACATCTTATAGAGATGAAACTATAAGAATGTTTACTGTTAATAATAACTATACAGAGAAAAATGCAGAAATAATAAAACAAGACTTTTTACAAACATATAAACAATGGATGTTTAGCTGCTTTCCAAGAGTTAATGGAGTAGAACACTATACTCATATGTGTTTTACACAAGGAACCACAGAATCTTTTGCACAGTTTTATATTAGATATAGAGATAATCATAGACTACGAATAGCAAAAGGTGAGTATTTCTATAATCAAATGATGAAATCATTATGGTATAGCGATAACTTTGCTTGGTTAGATGATGAACCTATTAAAGAAGGTGATGTAGTATTATTGAGTGTTCCTTTTGCTGATACAGGTGCAGTGCCTAGTAGTCTTGAAAAAATATTGTGTGATTGTGATAGACTAAAAGTTCCTGTTATGTTAGATTTAGCGTATCTTAACCTAGGAGTAGACATGTCATTTGATTTATCTCATCCTTGTATAGAGTATGTAGTGTCATCCCTATCTAAAGTATTTCCTATAGAGAATCATAGAGTTGGTATACGTTTACAAAAAGAACCTTTTGAAGATCAAATATATGTAATAAATGAATATAACTATAATTATATTAATTTACTAAGTGCATATCTTGGTACTGCTATGATGAAGAAATTTCCAGCTAATTATGTATTTGAGAAATACCATAGTAAACAACTTGCATTTTGTCAAAAACTTGATTTAGTACCTTCCTATTGTGTATATTTTGGTATAGACTATTCTGGACGCTTTAGAGAATATAACAGAGGCGGTAATGGAAATAGGCTATGTTTCTCAAGAATATGGGATGGAAGAATGAAGTATGACTTGTAATAATGATTGGGATGAACTACAAGAAATTATAGTAGGTACAGCTGATTATTGTAATATACCTATACCTAATATTAGTACGTTAAAATGTCAGTACCCAGAGTTCGAAGAAGAGTATATTAAATCCGTAGCAGGATTTTATCCTCAACAAATTATAGATGAACAAAATGAAGATCTTGAAGTACTGAGTAATACATTAAAGTCTTTAGGTGTAAAAGTACATAGACCAAATACACAATATGCAGAAGCCAATACGCAATCACCTACATGGAAGGGTAAAAACTGGCATTATTACTCTCCCAGAGATCTTACACTTATTATAGATGATAAAATTATAGAGACACCTTCTCCTATATGGAATAGACAATTTGAAACCTGGGGATATAGAGATATTTTTACACAAATGTTTCGTGAAGGATGTACATGGTTAAAGGCTCCTATACCTTTACTATTTGATAAAAACTACAAAGAAGATACAAACGGAGTCCCTGCATTAAATAATGAAGAGATCTTATTTGAGGCAGCTAATTGTGTACGTGTAAACGATGATATATTATATCAAATATCTAATACAGGAAATAGACTCGGTGGTGAATGGTTACAGCGTATATTAGGCAGTAAATATAAAGTTCATATAGTAGAAGGTTTATATTCATATGCACATTTAGATAGTACTATTGTACCAGTAAGAGAAGGTTTAGTATTATATAACGCAAGTAGAGTAAATATAGATAATGAACCTGAATTATTTAAATCTTGGGATAAGATTTGGATAAATGAATGTGTTGGAGAAACAACAGCACCAGCTGGATTACCTTGGGGAGCAAGTGAATGGATTGGTATGAATTTTCTTAGTGTAAACCCAAATCTTGCTATTGTAGATAAAAAACAAATAGAAATTCATGAAAAACTTAATGCTGTAGGTATCGAAACTATACCTTTAGAACTAAGGCATGATAGACTTTTAGCAGGCGGATTTCATTGTGTTACTTTAGATCTAAAAAGAAAGAGAGCCTCATAGTAGATGGCATATAATAAAAGTAAGGCTAAAGGTTCAGCTTATGAGCAAAAAATAGCTACACTATTAAGTAAAGAATTTGATGTAGAGTTTAGAAGGGTTCCATTATCTGGGGCAATAGATTATTTAAAAGGAGATATATGGACACCACATGATACTGCATGGTGGCCTTATTGTATTGAGTGTAAACATTATAAAGAGATTCAATGGAATAATCTATTAACTTCTAAAACTACTAATATATTTGGGTTTTGGGAACAAGCAGTACGAGAAGCAGAAGTAATGAAGAAGAAACCTCTATTACTATTTAGATGGGACAGATCTAAAGATTTTGCAGCATATGATGATGACACAGAAGTGGATGACTACGTAGAGATTTCATCTTTTGGGCACAAGTTTAAAATATCTAGATTAGATGAGTGGATTAAAGCAGTAAAGAAAGCTGATAAGTTACCTAAGTATAGGGAAGAGAAGTGATATAGCTATTGCTAACTTCTTTTATATTTGTTATATTTATTTATAAACACAGGAGATAAATATGACTAAATCATGGAATGATCTTGCAGATGTGCAAGAAACTGACTACTCTGACTATAATAATCTACTAATTGTTGATGCAAACAATCTATCATACAGATGGCTTCGCAGACCTAATCATGATTCTTTTGCTGATGATTTTATTCGTACTATACAATCACTTGCAAAATCTTATCAAGCTAAACGTACTATTGTATGTTTTGACTTTGGTAAGAGCTATTATCGAATGGAAATGCTTGAAGACTATAAAGGCACTCGTACAAAATCTGATGATCCAGATGAAGTAAAACGTTTTGAAGAGTTCTTTGCTGTTCTTAATGCTCTTCCTGATGATATTGATGAAGAAGTAGTAAAGTTTAGAGGAGTAGAGGCTGATGATACTCTTGCATGGATTACTCAAAATCTATCACAAAACTATAACCATACTTGGGTTGTGTCATCAGATAAGGATTTATTACAACTAATCAAAGAAGATGTATCGGTATTCAATATATTTGGGCGCAAAGAAGTTACTCTTGAATCACTACAAGAAGATCTAGAACTTACACCCGCACAGTTTATGATGTCCAGAATTATTGAAGGAGATAAAGGTGATAACATTATAGGTATTGAAGGTATCGGACCTAAGAGAGCACAAGGACTTGCTAAAGAGTATCATACTCTGGATAATCTATTGGCAGCTTTGCCATTAAAAGGTCGTGCTAAGTATATACAAAATCTAAATGCGGGTAAAGAAAGACTAATTAGAAATGAAAATCTAATTAATCTAAAGTACTGTACCGATGCTATTATGGCCGGTAAAGAAGGAGAAGAAGCTCTTGACCGACTATCGAATCTGTGAGATTGATATTGAGAAAAGTTCTACTGCTAAGTATTTAGAAAAAACATATAGCTGTGAGTGGGGATTCAATCAAGATACTAATCTTGATCCCTTCTTTCATCTTAGAGCATGTATAACTAAGCCTGTAAAAATTCCTGCAAATAAGATTATACCTATACCTACAGGAATATACCCTGCTTTAAAAAATCCTAATTTTCGCATTGAAGTTAATTCGTTTACTGACTTAGTATATGAGCAAGGATTGTCATTGGCAGATGGTGTATCTACTTTTGAATATACGTTTAGAAATGAAATATGGTTACTGATTAAAAATAATTTTGAACAAGCACAGACTATACAGCCTACTCAAAAAATTGCAACTTTTTCTGTAAACTATCGTCCTCGAATGGTAATAAATTATGTTGATCAGATAGAAGATATTGCTTGGAAAAATTCATCAGCTAAAAGTTATATTCAAAAATTAAAAAAGAAACTTAATCCAGAAGTACATGATATTAAAAAATTTGAACCTGATGTAGAATATGGAAGAGCTATAGTAGAACAATATACTCAAGGAGGTATAAGTACTTACTTAGTAGATGAGATAGATATTGATGGTACGTTAACAGCCACTCATAAAAGAAAAATAGAACAAGTAGAAGATCTTGAAGAACCAACAGGAGTAAAACCAAGTGAAAGCTAAACTAATGGGGTATACACAAGTTATGCCTGGAACCTTTATAGGTATAGATAATTTGCAAGATTTTGTAGCATACTGCGCAAGAGTATCAAATCCTACAAATCAAATGAATAGTGAAACAACCGAAAAATTAATTAAGTATCTAATCAAACATAAACATTGGTCTCCTCTTGAAATGGTATCAGCTACAATGGAAATTGAAACTACAAGAGATATTGCACGACAGCTTTTGAGACATCGCTCATTCTCTTTTCAAGAATTTTCACAACGATACGCTGATCCTGCGGATATGGGCGCTGATTATTTTGAAACATCAGAAGCTAGATTACAAGATACAAAGAATCGTCAAAATTCAATCGAAACTAATGATGAAGAACTTCAAAATATGTGGAACGTAAAACAGCGTGCTGTAATGCAAGAAGTAGAAAGAGCATATGATTGGGCTATAGAAAATGGTATTGCTAAAGAGCAGGCAAGAAAAGTATTACCAGAAGGTTTAACTTTATCCAGACTATACGTAAATGGTACTCTACGCTCTTGGGTTCATTATATTGAATTAAGAAGTGCTAATGGTACACAAAAAGAACATATGGAATTAGCACAAGCATGTGGACAAGCTATAGCAGAGGTATTTCCCTTAGCTAAGGATCTGTAATGTCCGTAGGATTTTTAACTCAATATTATAGAGGATTAGGGCACTCCCAAAGAATTAAATTTATAGCAGAGAAAACAGCCGAATATCATGATGTAATTATTATGGATCAGCTATTTCAACCCCCTTTAGAGTATAAAGTACCTCATACAGCTTTTCTTGGTAATTATAAAATACCTGATATAAATAAAGTATTTCAATTTATACAACAGGCTACTATCATAAATTTTCGTATCAATCAATTTATAAAAACTATAGAAAAATATAAAGTTAAAGTATTAGTATGTGAAGGTTTTCCTTTTTGTAGACAACAATTTGCACATGAATACTTTAGATACCTTGAAGAATGTAAAAAAAGAGGTATAAAAATTGTTATATCTGTTAGAGATTTCCCATGGGATGAGCCGCATAGTACCCAATTACAAGATTGGGTATTATACACTCAAAATATAGTATGTAAATATTATGCAGATTGTATATTAGTTCATGGGGATAAAGATATACTACCACTTATTAGTGATAGAACTAGACAGTCTAACTCTGTACAAATTATAAATGATATTAAACATATGCTTAAATATACAGGTTATGTATGTGATGAATCTCAACCTTTACATAAACAAAAAAATAATAATATTTATATTAGTACTGGTCTTAACAAAGATGAAGCAGTAATAATATTTAAAAAAATTGCAGAGATAGCACATCTATATCCTAATCATAAATTTATTATGCCTATAGCTAATAAATATAATTCTATTGGCGGTAGAAAAAATAAAAATATATATCTTGTAGAATATGTACCAGAACTACGTAATAAGTTAATAGATTGTGCTGGGTATGTAACTTATGGGGGATATAATGCAACAGTAGAAATACTAAAAAGTCAGATACCCTCTATAGTGGTACCAAGACAGAGTGGAAGGAAAATGGAACAATTTGTAAGAGCTTTTACGTTTGAGCCTTATGACTACTATAAAGTACTTACTATGCCTGAATTTGGTACTATTAAGACAGTATTAGATGAAGTAGTGGGCGGATATAAGCCACAACGTTTTAAATATGATATACAAGGTACATCTAATAGCGCCCAAATATTATCGGATATATATAATGAATTTTGAAGATATAAAAAAACAAGAAATTGCTTGGAAAGACTTGGTAGCTAAGAGTGAAATGGTTAACCTCAGACTACTAACAGAAGACGCTAAAAAAGAGTTAGAGAGAAAAATAGCTAATTTTCTAATAGCTAGAAAACAAGCTATTGCATCAGGTAACACAAGTTTTATATTTAGAGATAAAACTTATAATACAGATGAAGAAACAATTAATACTGTAATGACTGGATGGGCAAATCCAAGTAGTGTAAGTAAGCATAGAGCCTTATTAGCATATCGTAGAGCAGAAACAAATGCTTGGATATATAAAACTTTATTAGATAAAAAAAGAACCTCATTATTTAAAACATGTAAAAACTTAGTATTAGTAGGCTCAGGAATGTATCCATATTCTATGTTTGATATACAGAAAAAGTATAAACATATACAACAAGTAGGTATAGAAATAGATGAAAAAAGAGCTTCAGTAGGAAGAGAAATAGTCACTAAGTCTCCTGCAAAAGACCATATACATATAGTAACTTGTGACGGTTATGATTATGATTATAGCTATTTATTAGAAGATGATTTAGTATTTATATCTTGTGATGTAGATAATAAAAATATGATGAGTAAGATCATGGAAACGTGTAAGGCGCACATGTTTATATGTGCGCCTTATGAAAAAACTTGGTTAAGAGCTTTAGTGCAAAGTATAAAAGTTAGTAAACATCACGGAGTTATTTTTTACGCCGATTAATTTTTTTCTTTTTAGACTTAACACTCTTACGTTTTTTTGGTTTAGTGTATTTTACCTTAGACCTTTGAAAAACTTCAGGTACGATTGGCATTTAGTTTAACTGTCTTTACTGTTTGAGTAAGAGGATTCTTTACCTCTTTAACAGTAAGTTGACCGCCCGCTTTATAGTACGCTAAAGTTTTTTGCATCTCTTCAGCATCGTAAACTTCACGAAGACCATAACGATTGTCACCAATCGTTACAGCTTTTCCTGCTCTATTTTCGACACCGGAAAGTGATTTAGCCATTATTAAAACTTACTCCGGCCTTTAGCAATACTATATACGCCAGTAGGTACTTTTGCATTGTGTCCGCCAGTAGTATTTGCATTTTCTTGCATTTTTGTACCTTCAGCCATAAACTGTCTTGAAAGATTATACTCAACAGGTATTGCTGAATTAATAGGTGCATAAGGATCGGCGGCTTTACCAAGACCTTTTTTAGTGCCTTTAACGATAGTTCCGCCATCAGCACCAGCTTGGACACCAGTAGCAGCTTTTACATATTTCAATGCATTAGCATTACCAGTTACCTCTTTTTTGATCATTCCCATGATTCGTTCTCCTTTATAAAATTTTTTTAATTATTAGCTATTAGCTGACAATAGTTCTTGCAGTCACTGTTTCAGTCATGTTACCTGAGTTAGCAGCAGCATACAACAAGTCAGCAACACCAATAAGACCAGCAGCTTGACCTGATTGATTGTCAACAGGTGGATTATTCCATGCTCCTGCCATTGTAGAGCTGACAGCTGTTACATTTGAGTTACAGGCAAGACCAGCAGTACAGCTAGACCAAATATTCCTAATAGTAGTAGCAGGACCATCAGTGCCAGATACAACTGAAATAGGTGTGTGGTTTTGTATAGCTAAAGAGCTAGTAGTAAGTACACAGTCACTTACATGCATACCACAACGAGTAGTAGGTGTCTGTACGTCAATTGCAGGTACAGAGGCTGTACCATTAATAGTAAGACCAGAAATGTAGTTCTCACCACTAGAAGCTGAGCTAAGATTAATAGAGCCTGAAATGATACAAGCATTTTTTCCACCAATGCCAACGATAGTCATATTTTTCATTTCTTTGGCAGTAGAAGGCCAGGTGTGAGTACCTGGATAAATTTCAAGAGTATTTCCGCCAGCGGCAAATGCTCCTGAGTCGATATCTGCGATTGTGCTATATGTAGAGAATGGACCTCCAACGCTATAAGTAGTTCCCATAATGTTTCTCCTTTAAAGAAAATGTAGCTATTTGCTACATAAATTATTTTTTTCGAGACTTGCCTGACGCACTTAGAGCTATTGCTACTGCCTGACGTCTTTGAGCCTCTTTCTTAGTTACACCCAATTTTTTCGCTAAAGTGTTTATACCTTTAGATCGAGCCTTTGAGGGTTTTTTCATTAGCTCTTTTACATTTTTTGAGATAGTCTTTTTAGACTTACCTCGTTTAAGAGGCATTAGTTATATATCTGTAAGAAGGAGGCATCATATCATCATCTAATACTTCAGTCACTTCTTGAAACTCATCCATTATATCTTCTATAACTTCTTCTATTTCGTCACATTGGCAATCTTCCATATCACAATCATCACAAGTTGATGTTACAGGAGTATCACCAGTATCAGAACCATAAACTAAATAATCTCTAGCAGAATTAATATAAGCAGAAGATACAGCTAACTTGTTTGTCCACCAAGTAGGTAATGCAGCTTCTTCATCTGAAGGAAGAGCATTAAGTATATCTTTAGCATCTTCAATAATAGTTTGCATCATACGTTTAGATGATGCAACATCAGTATGTCCGTCTTTGTTCATAGCTTATCCTTTACAAATTAATTCTTATATGTAGAATACTTTAAATTTATGGTTATGGCAAATTTTTAAAGTTAGGCTTCTCTTACTTGGGCATTTTGACTATGTGAATCAAATAAAACTTTCTTGCCTGTAGTAAGATTTTCTTCTGTTTTTTCTATTGATGATACAATTTTACCGCACTGAGACTTACATAAGCTAAATGATCTATCATACCCTTTTAAATAATTCTGTAACTTAGTCCAATAATCATAACTTAGAATCTTTTCCAAAGGAACGTGTAATCCATTAAATAAATTTTCAAATTTAGGAGGATAGTAAAAACGAGATTGATTTTCATCATAATAATGCCCCCCTGTCCAACAACATCTAAATACTAATCCCTCTGGAGACACATACCACTTACCCCAGTTATCCCACACACATTTAATAACTCGTTCAGCTTTATCCATATTTTCTTTATTCTTTTTAGAATGTATAAATTTACCACTCTTAGGCGCAAATACATCTCTTGAAGTTTTAACAGTAGAAAAGGTATGAAAGTTATAATCTAAAGCCATTTGTCGAGCTTCTTCTACTTGGTGTTTATTGTGCTCAAATACTATATACTTCCAATGCACTTGTGCAGTATTTGCTTTAATCACTGAACAAGCATTACTAAATACATCTTCAAATTTAGTATTAATCCTATATTTAGAATGTGTATCTGCTAAACCATCCATATCAAAATTAATAATATCACGATTTGTTAATATATTTCCTACATCTGTCCAGTAATCATGTCCATGAATACCGCCATTAGTATGAATTAATATACGAGTATCATGCTCTTTAACATATGATATAATTTCACGAAACTGTTTATTCATTACAGAGTCACCAAAATTACCATTAATAACTAACCATTCTAAATTTTTAAGTAATTCTGGGTAAAATAGTTGTTTAAATTTATCTAATGTTATAGTATATTTTTTATCATTTAAATTAATACGAAGAGGTTTAACTCTATGACAAGCAGGACACTTGGCATTACATCTAAAAGTTAATTCTGTTGTAAGTTGTCTATACTTTTTCATTAGGTTGGCGGATTAAGACTTACAATCTGAACAGTCAGACCTGACGGTATAGACGCCTCTTTAAAGGTTACCTTACCTGTGTTCTTATCATATAAGTAATCATTTGTTTTAATTTGTGTAACACCGTTTATAGTAACTGTTACATTATCAATAGCTGTAGGATTACCTCCAGCAGGAGTAGCTACAAAGAAATTATTATTACCTGCACCCTCACCATCAGCGCTTGGCGAAACGTTTATAAGTTGTTTAAGACCTAATGCAACATTACCAGATACTACATTAATATTAGCATTTAACTGAGTATAAGTTATAAAGTCATTAGATTGAAAATCTGCAGTACCTCCTTTAGAATCTAATTGTGTCTGAATAGAACTGGTAGCATCTAAATATCCAAGTTCAGTAGAAGTAACTGAGGCTAATGCAGCTACTTTACCACTGGCATCAGATACAAGAGCTCTTGAAGCTGTTAAGTTACCTGTAGTAATAGTAGATACTGCGCCTGCTATATTCGCCACACGTCTTGCTTCAAGGGCTGTAGTCTCTGTCACTCCTGCAGTAAGCTGTGTCTGGACACTGGAAGATACGCCATCTAAATAACCAAGTTCTGTTGAAGTAACGTCTGAGACAGCAATTTTACCGCTTCCATCAGATACTATAGCTCTGGAAGCAGTAAGATCATCTTTATATACAGTAGATACGGCACCAGAACGATTGTCTGTGATAGCTGTATTCAAATCTGCGCCATTATATTTTACAGAAGTAGCAGTGATTTGACCCGTAATAAGATTAGCTGCACCTGTAGGACTAATAACAACATTACTATCAGGATCTCTGGTTTCTGATAAGGTAAATGATTTAGTAGACTCATCATAATAAATAGCTGCATTACCAGAAGTTCCTCTATTCATAAAGATACCTACATCAGCACTAGGTGTGCCGGTAACAGAGTTAGCAAGCATAAGAAATCTGTCTTGTATAACGGCATTAATAGTATTAGAAGTAGTAGTATCACCATTTACAACTAAATTACCTTGAATTACTAAGTCATCACCCATAGTAACTTGACCAGTAAAGTTTTTAGTACCTGCTATTATACCTGCTATATTAGCTTCGGCTGCATCTACATTTGCTTTAACAGAGTTAGTATTAGTAACACCAGCAGTAAGTTGGGTTTGTATAGATGAGGTAGCATCTACATATCCTAATTCAGTAGATGTAACAGAAGCTAATGCAGCTATTTTACCACTACCATCAGATACAAGAGCTCTTGAAGCTGTTAAATCAGAAGTAACTACTGTAGATATTGCTCCAGCAATATTAGCTACTCTTCTAGCTTCAACAGAAGTAACGTTTGCTACAATATCAGCACCATTTGAGCTTACTGAATCAAATTGAGTTTGTATAGTACCTGTTGTACCACCTAAATATTCTAAAACAGTAGTACTAACAGCACTTACTGCTACCTTGCCTCCAGTACTAATTAATGCTCTATCAGCAGTAAGGTCTGCAGTAGTTATAGTAGATACAGCACCTGCTTGATTAGCATTTCGTCTTGCTTCAAGGGCTGTTACATTAGCAGATACTGTATTTATATTTGCAACTAAACTTGTTGCACTGGCCGTAGCATCTAAAGCACTTGCAGGAATAGATGCTATTCCGTATAAGCGTGCTGTTAAAGATCCATTAGCCATTTTATCGGTAGTAACCGCATTTGACCCTAAAACTGTTGATGTTATGCGTGTTAGCGCCATATTAACTCCTTAAATATTAATCATCGTCAAGCTGCTCAAAAAATTCTGTTAAAAAATCTACTGTTTCTAATGATGTATTATTAAATTTTTCTTTTATTCTACCTGTCAGAGTATTATCAGAACTACTTACAACAGTTTCATTAGAAGTATTATCATTTGATATTTCTTCAAAAAATTCTGCTAAGAAATCTTTTTGCTCAAGAGGTTCTGAATCTCCTTCTTCAAAAAATTCTTTTATAAAATCCTCAACCTGCTCATCAATTGTAGGAGGTTTTAGTAGTTCATCATATATCTCTAATACACATACTTTTTCAGTTAAGTCTTTGATCCAGTCAATTAATTCTTGATCGAGTGGTTCAATTTTACCTATCCATTGTCTCTCGCTTGTAAAGTTTAAACCTCTCTGCTCATAATAAATACCTATAATTGGTCCCGAAACCAGTTCTTCTATTTTTGGTTCTTTTTCAATTATTTTACTAAAAGGAAAAGCCCTAGTTATTAATGGGCCTTTCGTATTTTCTTCTATTTTTCTGTATTCAAAAAATACACAGCTTTGATCCATCTCATCTATGTAAAATTTTATATATTCCATATTTTCCCTCTTATGTTTTAATTATGTATCTTGCTACTGCATGTGGTATTACTGCAGTATGAGTGTGGGCGGCAGCTGTAACACCTGTCACACATGTTAGACCCCCAGCATCTTTAACACCTGTTGAAGCAGAAGCTGTAGTAGTATTTATAGTTGTAGTAGTTGATCCAGTAGTAATAGTACCCCCACTAGCAAATGTTCCTGCGCCTGGTCCAAGTGCATGAGAGGAGGACTCTCCTATCATAACTTTATTCTCAAAGTTAGGTATATTAAAAGTAGAAGAACCATTTCCTGCACCATAAGTAGTTCCTAATATAGCAAACAATTCAGAATATGTGGTTCTACTAATAGCGGTTCCAACACATTCTAACCAACCAGCAGGTACAGCTCCTGCCATAGCTACTATAGTACCTGCAGGTACTAAAGGTACTGGAGTATCTGTGCCTCCTAAAATTGCAGACTGTAACAGTACGTTAGAAGCTATAGGAGCGTAACCCCCATTTTGTTTTACTATGCTGAGACCTAAATGATGTAATTGATTGTGACTACCATTACCAATTTGGTTAGGTTCAAAAGCTAAGGACAGATTAGATGTAGCATTAGAGCCTGCTAATACTATAGCACTATTAGACCCTGCTCCTATACCAGATATGGCAAGTTGTGCGTGTTGTACACCTGTAACTTCTGGAAACCATGTACCTCCACCTCCAGCTGCAGTAGATACTATCTCAATATCATTAGTTTTAATATTACGAACAGCAAGATTGATTTTATCAGAAGTAACCCCAGAGGTAGCTATCATAGTATTTACAATACTTAAAGCACCAGGAGTACCAATGTCTAAAAAAGATCCTATAGAAGCAGTATTACTGGTTTTTAAATATAACCGACTGGCTGACTGTGCAGCGCCTTCTTGTACTGTTACTACTAATTCTCCAATATCATAATGTGAAACATTAGAAGTTAACGCTGGTAAGCCATTTTCTATGCGATGTCCTATACCTACTCTAGTAAAGTTACCACCAATATGAGAGCTCTTCTTAGTGGTAGAATCAGAGATAAATAATGCATTAACATTTGCATTAGCAAATTGCATCATAGCACCATCAGGTATATCAGTAGCTACACCACTTGCAACAATATTTACAGTTGAAAGAGCTGCTGAGCTTCTAAAATTTGTAAGCAAAGAGCGCATGGAGTTATTAAATTGAGTTCTAGCAGCATTAAGTGATGTACCTGCAGTTGGCTCAATATAGGTGTTTGAATCGGTTAATGCCATTTATACTCCTGTTGCTGTCATCATTACAGACATACCATTTGATGTGTCGCCAGTAGAACCATCACTTCTTAATACTTTATAAGTAACTGACTGATTAGACGCTGCGGTAGTAACTACAGTGTGAGGTGCATGTATATCCTCATTTAACATTGCATAACTTATTACGGGTCTGGTTAAAAACCCTGAGTCAACCATACTAATAGTTTTAGTAGTTGCATTATATGCTGTAGTATCTGTAAAGGTAACTGTATCTTTCTCTATAGTATACCTAAATTTATCAATTGTAAAGTCAAATTCATCAGGCAGATCATTTTGCACAATAAATTTTAATTGAAATTGTCTAAAAGTTCTACTACCAGCTTGATAAGTTTGAAAACCATCATTTACTGCAGAACCTACAAACTGAGAAATATCTGCGTTACCTTCCGATGCACCTGTAGATCCATTAATATTTGCAGCATAAAGTTGTGCGTTAGCGGCAGTTGTAGTTCTAATTTGTGTTTGAGCTTTTATTGCACCTAAACTACCGGCATATGTATCACCAGTACCTGAATCAGAATACTGTCTAAGATTAACTAATTTATAATTACTGGCTGCAGTAGTTACATTACCAAGAGCATTACTTCCAGTACTATCACCATTTGAATGAAAGGTTTGGCCTAATCTAATTTCATCAGCATCTATCAAACCTGCAATTAACGAATAAGAATTGGAATTAGCATAATCACCTTGATCTAATACACCTGAAGAAGTATAAGTACCAAAACCACCAGAGTTAAGAGCAGCGGTTGTTGATGCATCAGTATATAATTGTACACTGGTAGCGTTTACTCGATTAACATATAGTTCTCTATTATTTATTTCAGTCATGCCTTCTACATCATGAATAATAATTCTATTGCCATTAACCAGTCCATGCTCGCTACCTGAAGTAGTAACTACTGCAGGACTGGCTTTTGTTATAGCAGAGATACTTATAACATTACCTACATACTGACCATCATTCCATATAGCATAGACATTACCAGACTCACCACCACTCATCCAAGTCTGATTATTAGAATCAAATCGAGGACTTACTACAGAACTATTAGAAAAACCTAATACAGTACCTATACCACCAAAACTTGCATCTTTTAGAACACCAACAGTACCGGAAGCATCAGTAACACCTGTTAATATAGATTCTTTAGCACTATTGTAATTTGTTTGAACAGATTGAGTACCTTCAATTTCTACGTATATAGCACCTGTCACAGTACTACCAAAATCTCTAATTTGAGTTATATATTCTCCAGAGCCTGCTGCTAATAAGTCAGAAGCAGAAGACGTAGCAGACCAACCACTGGAAGTACCATTAGCGTTGTCAGTAGCAGTACTCGGACCACTTAAAGGAGAAGGTCTAACAGCAAAAGCTAATCCTCCTGTAGTACTTTGAGAAAAAGAAGGAAAGTTAGTTTCTCCATTATTAGTATTTACTATATTAGTAAAGTTAGTTGAAGGATCATCTTCATTATAAGCAGCAACTACGGTACTTCTAATAGGACGACTGGTAGTGAGAGTAATACCTACAACAGACTCACTAAAATTACCACTTGTATCTCTGGTTCTTGCTAAGTAAGTAAATTCTCCATAAGTATCAATAGGTATTGACTTACGGGCAGTACCTGCTGAAATAGTAACTAAGTCCGCCGCTGCAACAAAATTATCTATAGTTGCGTCAATAGCGCCTGGTAAGCGTTTTACAATTACTTCTTTAAGATCAAGATCTGCTAATTCTCCATCAGTGGTACGTGCATAAGACCATAACAAAGTAATTTGGTCAATTTGCTGACCTCCAGTAAAGTTAAATATATTTGCAGGTTTAGCAGTTTTACCTATAATAGATTTAGTTACAGTAGCTTGTAAACCTCTTATATCTTTATTTAAAGGTACAATTCTAAATATTATATTTCTGGTATCACTTGTTAAACCTCTGTTTATTCCATTTACTGTAAATCTAATTTTATTATCACTATCTAACCCAGATGCAGGAACTTTAACAGTATTAAAAGATGTTAAATCTGTACCACCATCATCTACACCCACATCATCTACTGAATCCATTCTATAAGATATTTCGTAGTCAGTTACATTCTGTTGAAAAATATGGTCAAATTGTATAGTAGCTCTTACAGCAACACCACCTGTCTGTTCCCTATATAAAGATTCTACTATAGTAGCATTTCTTACTTTTTGTATAGGTATATTGTCTATATGAATAAACTTAGTATTAAAAGCACTGGTTCTACCACCTCTTGTTTTGTTTCTAGCTCTTAGTGCTGTAGTACCTTGTAGTAAGCCAGGTATAATTTGATCCTTAGTTAAGAATAGTTGTTCAAAATCTGAACCGATTTGTAAATTATATACTCGGTTATTTGCTAAACTAAATTTGCCAGGAAAAGTATCTCTATCATAGTCTAAAGTAGCTGTACCTCCTGATATATTGCCTAAAAATCCTGTGGGATCAGAAGATATGTTAGTAAAGAATAAACCACCTAAATTAGCTTTAGGAGAAGCAGCTAATTTTATTTTATATATATTATTAGCAGTTAGTGCTGTATTAGACAAACTGGATGCAGGATCATAAGTACATTCTATTACACTAAATACATTAGAAGTAGCTGCTTGTACATTATCACCTCTCTCAATAATAGGGACACTATAGTAATCTACTTCAGCTCTGAATGCAGTGTCTGTAGAACCTTTAGTATAAACTATTGTAGCATTTACTGCAGGATTAGTGTGATTAACTGTAAATTGTCCCGCAGTTTTTTGTTCTCCATCAATAAATAGTCTAACAAAAGCTGCGTCACGAGGCCTAACAGGTAAATCAATTGTAATACTATCAGAAACACTATCATTTATTTCTCCAGATTGTACATGAGTAAACTCAGAACCTGATACATAAAAAGTATTATTATTATAATGTCTAGAGTCAAGTAGTTGATTTATTGTTACGTAAAAAGGAGCTGGAGGTATCTTACTAAGAAGGGTTTCATCATCAGTTCTAGTATTATCAATTTTTATAGTATCAGTAGCTACTGTATGGCCTACTATAGTACGACTAAGTGCTGTGACAATTGGCGCAAAACCTACAAAATTTAATAATCCTTGTGCAGATACATTCTGATTAACAGGTATACTAATTTGGTCTTCACCTTTTAGAGCACCAAACACACTATTATCATTAGCATCTAATACATTACATTGAAAATTATCATCAAATACTTGTCCAAAACCTTGTACTGTTAGAGATATGTTACCATCAACGGTACCACCAATAGTATCTGTATTTTCAATAGCAGTGCATAGTAGTTTTATCTCTCCTGCAGGACTTGTAAAACCGTTTTTACCTACAAGTGTAGCAGTAGCAGGAGCACCTACTAATACATTTGCATCTACTACTTGTATAGTATTAACATCACCTACTACTATATTATTTGCTACTAAAGATCCTCCAGTAGGTTTAGATATTTCATATTCAGTTACATAACTAATACCAAAACCTAATCTATCAGTATTTACTTGTATTAATCCGTCTACAGCTACAGAACCGTCAGATCTTGTCCTAGGACTTGCAATAAACTTAAATTGAGGTACAGGAGGAACAGTTAGTGAGGATTGAATATCTGTATATGCAGTAGGTTTATAATCAATAAATTTATCTGAGTCTACGTACACATTAGATATGTATTCAACGGCAGATATAGATACTTCTTCATCATCTGTTTCTCTTGTAAGTTGCGTAACTTTAAATAATTTATCGCTCTTAGAAGTATAAAAATTATCAGGATTATCTATTTCACCAAATGTCCATAGATCTCCGGCTTCTGGTTTATTATTTGCAGTAAAAGCTGTATAAGCATCCCAACTTTTAGTAATTGGATTAAATCTTTCAATAGGATTAACAATAGCTTGGTCAAACCCAGAGGTAACATTATCAGTAGTACTTAGTGTAAAATTAGAATTAGATACTAAGTATAAGTCTATTCTGTCGCTTTTTACTTTTATAATACGAAGAGCTAAAGGACTGGTGTTAGATGATCCAAAATTACTTGCACTAAGAGACGGTACAGTATAGTGTTCTAAGAATACATTAGTATTATTAGGTGTCACAACTGAATCAGCTCTTACCTTACCTCCAAAACCATAAGCTACTCCAGAAGCTTGTTGTGCTACGGAGATTACGTCACCAGGAACTAATTGCAAAGCATCTGTACCTGTAGTAAAAGTAGTTGTTCTTTTTAAATATCTTGAAGCAGCTATCTGATATTGAGCAAATCGTAGAGCTTGACTTCTTCGAGTTACACCTACTAAGTCTAAGGAAGTTATATTTTCTATTTCAGTTTGTGTTATTCCATCATTACTACCTAACTGATCAATACGTACAGTTTCTCGTTTATAGTGATTAGTAGGATCAACATAGCTTACATCTACACCAGTTAAAATATCGCTCTCTTTATTACCGGAAATAATAAAAGTATTTTCTTTCATAGTAGCTTCATTAAATACCATAACAGGAGTTTCATCAGGAAGATCACAAGCAAGAGTAATTTTACCATGAGCATATAATACTGCTCCTCTAAAACTTGCTGCTAAGCTATTAATAGTATCAAAAGATTCAGCTTGATCAGCAATAATAAGATCTAAAGTAAATCTTCTTTCTTTAATAACTGTACCTTGGGCAACTCCTAACTGTCTTTCTCTATTTGATGTAAAAGTACCTCTGGCTTTACTTCTAAAAGTTCCGTCAGCTAAACCATCTACTCCTATGAAATTACCCGTAGTGTAGTCACAAGCATCACAGAATTGTGCTATCTGATAAAACCTATACTTATCTATATTTTCTTCAGGTACTCCTAGACCATAAGTTTTGTTTGTAAGTAGATCATATATAATCCATACAGGATTTTGTGACCATGAATATACAAAAGTACCGTCCCAAGTACCATTATATATGTTAATAGTAGAACTAGTTTGTACAGAAGATCCTGTTTGTTGCATATAGTAACCAGCAGTAGCTGAACTTTCTGCTCCTGTAGCAGGTACTTCTATATGTCTCCAATCAATTTCTCCGGTTGATAAAGTAGGTTGATTATAATTAGAAGGTACTTTATGTATTAAACCTTTAACTAAAGATGTAAAAGTAGGTATACCATTATGCTCATCTGTTGCTTTTAATGCATAACCTATATGAGCAGTTCTTGGATAAGATTGTGGAGAATTTTCTATTTCATTCCAACCCTGTATACTTACATCATCAGTAGTACCTGAACTTGTACCATCTCCAGAAGTTTTTCTAATAGAAAATCTGTAACCATTTACATTCTTACTAGCTTCAGGTATTTGTATTTTAATGCTAAATTTAAATGCTACAGTAGTTTTACCGCTAATAGTTCTACTGGCAGTAGCTATAGTAGTAGTACCTGTATGGTCAAATACAGTTATAGCTACTGATAAACTATGGCTTAATACATCACCTTTATCAGTTATTCTTTGTAAACCTCCAATAGCAAAATTAAAAGATATAGCATCCCAATCTTTTGAGGATGTTTCTTGTAAAGTTACCTGAGATGCAGGTATACCTCCGCCACCACTTCTCAAAGTAACAGGAGAAGCAAAATTTTGAGGAGTAGTAACTGTCTCACCAAATACATCTAATCTATTTTGTGTTGTAGTACCTGTATTAGATAATATTTTAAACTTAGACGTATTTTCTAAACCATTCCCATCTAAATTTATTAGATCATCAATAGTATTATCACCTAATTCTACATCTTGAGGACCATTAGGATTAATTCTGTATAACGGACCCTCACCTAACCCCACTACTACAAATAAAATATCAGTAGAAAATAAACTTTGTGGATGCTCGATAGGAGTATGCGGTTCAGCTCCTCCACCTTTACCGCCTTTAGCTCCTTGTATCTGTGGAACAGAAAAAGTAGAATAATTAGTAAAGTTTCTAAACGCCATCGAATTGTCCTCCTACACTAATAGGGTCACCACTACCATGATCAATAGAACTTATATAACCACTTAAAAACTGACCACCTACTCGTGTTTGTCCATATATTAAAGCAATAGGAGTACCGCTTGTAGAACTATTAGTAAGTCCTCCAAACATACCATTTTCTCTTACTGTAGATTCAGTCTGTTTACTTGCTCTTTTTGCAGGAGATTTAGTCATCAAAGAAGTAACAGCAGCCATAGCTAAATTAAGGCCCATAGTTTGCATAAAACTTAAACCAGTAGCTGCACTTGCACCTACATTTACTGCGCCCAATTGGGGTATAGCATTTAAAGGAGCACCAGCGCTAAACATAGATCCAAGACTGCTGCCTACTGAACCTAAAAGAGCAGGATTCATAACTACAACAGCTATAGCAAATATCATAAACATTTTTCTACCAGATTTACCACCTCCACCACATATAGTAGGCACTAAATGTACAGTCTCACCTTCTTTAAATTTTTTAATATATAGCATTTCATCAGTAATTTCTTGTAAATTACCGTCTAATAAATTAAAACAATCATCAGACTTTCCTGATGCTATATCCACCATATGTTTGGAAAATTTATGATGCACACCTCTAAGATAGCCTATAATGTCTAAAGCACTATAAGCATCAAAAGTATATATCTTTTCACTAAAAAATTTATTATAAGCTGAGTGTATCTTAAGATTAATTAACAAGATGTTCTTCCTTAAACTCATCAAACATGAGTGCATCTACATTAGAGTCTAGCCAATATAGAAAAAATTTATTATTAAATCCTACCAGAAATTTATATTCTTGGAAAGCAGCACTTACTTTATCTTCTTTACTTGGTAGGGGATTTTCGTCTCCTGGGTGTGAATGAAAGATTCCCCATATATTTTCATCATATTTAACTAAAGCTGCAGGATCTAATATAAAAGTATCCTTTGGAAAAGGAGAGGTGTTCTTACATGGTATATAAGTAAAGTCATTCGTTATAATACCTACACACTCTCTAGGATAATCTTGCATACTATGTGCGTTCATATCTTCTTTTAGTTTTGTAAATCTTTCCATCTATATATCCCTGTAGTATATTGTTTATAGTAGTTTCCATAAGGAGCAATCCAACTTTTATGTTTTATCATAGTTTGTAAAATTTTACCTCTATCTACATATAAAGCACAATGATTAGTAACATTAGTAGATCCTAAACTCATGGTTATAACATCAAACGGTTTAGGATCTTTTACTTTTATCCAGCCGTATTCATCCGTTGCTGCGCGTTCAAAAAGTTTTTCTTGTGTTTTGCTGTACCAATCTTCATCTATAATTTTACAAAAATAATCTGTAGTATAGGGAATATTAATATTTAGTTCTTCTAAGTACACTAATTTACAGAGATTAAAACAATCAATCCCTGTTTCTATATCATTACCTAAATGTAAATATGGAAAATCTTTATATTTGTTGTACCAAATTGTCATGTCTATAAATCGCATGTATGCTCTCTACCCAATAATCGGATAAAGTTTCCACACGCGAAATTCCCCCTTCTTCGATGTGTAGCATTTTGGAAGCCATTAAATACATACCAAAATGAATTATTAAATTTGTTTTTTCTGATCTAAATGCTATTACATCATAATCTTTAGCATTTGTCAAACTTACTTTTTTAGCACATTGAGCTGCCCAATTATCAATACTAACTGTAGTAAATTCTTTAATCCAATGTTTAGATAGGGGGTATTCTGGTAAAGAAAATTGTAAATTTAACTTACTATCGTAAAATCTCTTAATTAATGTTATGCAATTTATGTCATCATATGAATGACGTAAGCCTATAAAGTCTTGTACCATGTAGCAAATTCCGGAAAAGTATCAGTAAAAGATTCTCTACGTAGAGAATCAAGTCTTTCTGTTTCTATTTTAAAATCGTGCAATAAATTACTGTCATCGCTACTGGTCATATAAGATAGCCAATGTTTAATTTGTTGTAAATCTTCAAAAGTCAGTATAGAAGAGTATTCATTAACAAATTTTTTATACATAGAAATCATTTGTTGTTTAGATTCTTTAGGTAAACAAGTAATTTTTTGATGTGGCGGCTCAGACTGAGTAGTTCCATAGAAATGAATGTTATTACGTTTACACCATAGAATAAGATCAGGCATAGAACTAATACTATAAATATTTATAACAGAACTTACAGTAGTTATATTATCTTTAAAAAGTTTAGTATGCTCCTCAAACTTAGACCATGATAAACCTTTTCTTGCATATTCAGCACGTTTACCATATCCTTCTACACTTGGCCATACAGATACTTTTTTAAAATTAGACCAGAGAGTTTTTAAATCATATTTTTTAAACTTAGAATAACTAAGATTAGTGTTATAACTAAGATTTACATTTGCTGCATAACCAGAATCTATAATAAGTTCAAGCATTTTATAGTGACCTTGCTGCACAAAAGGCTCTCCTCCAGCAAAATATACATCTTGTAGCTCAGGAATAAATTTAGGCACATCTACCCAAAAATTATCATTATTGCTATAATGATCAATTGTTTTAGACCACCCAGACGAAGTAGTATCTGCATACCAACTTGTAGAAGCTCCTGGCCCACACATTCTACATTTAAAATTGCATAAGTTTCCAAATCTAATATCTAAATAAGTAGGATTAGAATCTAAACTACCATCTTTATTTGTTTTATATTGTAATGGAGCTAATTTATTAAATCGTTGATTAGCTTTTAATCTGTTACTATCACTACCTTGTTTTTCTTTTTTATAACAAGCAGATATACATTCTGGAGGTATCTTATTTTTTATAAAATCAAGTCGTGCTTTTTTGTAGGCATCACCATTCCAAATGTCACCTAAAGATTCGTTATGCGTACCAACTATAGTAGTTATGGGTGTATACTCAGCATGACAACAAAGATAAAAGTTTCCACTTATACTACCGAATAAATGTATCCAAGGTAGTATACAACCTTTTATTTTATTGTTTTGGAATGGTACGTCCTGTTGCAGGGAAACCTCCAAAATGTATAGAATTATTTCTTAAGGTACAAGCTAATATGTTTTTACCGCATATGTCACCTTCTGGTCCTGAAGCAGTTTTATTGTCTACACCTATAGGATTTGTATTAGCAGTAAGAGAGGTACCAGGTATAGTACCACCTGCTGGTCCTGGGTACTGACACTCTTCACCTTTATATTTCCATTGACACGTATTTTTATAGTATTTACGTCTGGGAGTTACTTGTTTAAAATATTGTAACCAAGATACTAATCCAAAAGTGCCTGTAACATCATTTAAGGATTCAAGTTGATCTATTTTAAATCTATCTTCAATATAAGACTCACTATCTGCCTCTGCATTAATAATAAAAATTTGATCTCCTACAACAGTATTAGCTTCTAAGGCGTTGTTAAGAAATAAAAATCTATTTTCTTGTATACTTTGTATAGTACCAGAAGTAGATCCTTTTGAGGATCTGACAACATCTCCTACTCTATAAGGCATAGCATTATATACTTCTACCACATTTGAACTTACATATCTAACAGAACTATGCTCCGGCCAAACATCTAAAAAATTAGCAAAGGTAGTTGTTATGTTTACTACTGCTCCAGATAAATCTCTGGTATCATTTTTTTGTATCTGCCAAGTGCCATTAACAAATTCTGTCTGTTCTTTTGTAAAAGAAGCATTAGCTTGTCCATAAGCACCTACCACAGTAGTACTAAATGCTAACCCATTTGCTCTCGCTCTTGTTAAAGTATCAAAAGCTACATCACCTATGCTACCCACATCTGCAGGATCAGCATTTATAGTTCTTGGATCTATACCATGTACAGGAGCACTATTTACATAAGCTATACAAGAGTTAGATATGTTATTTCCTAATAGATAAGGATTTTCAACTAAAGTGCTTATGATATTATCTACGTTAAATACTGTTAAGGTAAGTTCATTAATTTTACCATCAGTACCTTGACTAATACTTGATATATCAACAGGATAAGGTACAAAAGAAGTTCCACCATAAGTTACATTATAATTTAGATCTGATACTAAATCTCCTGCTATATCTGCAAATCTTAAAGGAAAATCTACAGGCCAAGCCCTACCTTCTCCATTTTCTGTAGGATTACCATTAGGATCAGGAGGAAACCACTCACCAGGATAGTATACTTCATACATTCTAATAATAGGATTTTGGGTAAAAGCATTTTTTGCAGCAATAAAAGAACTTGGAGCTTGGGATGCTATAGTAGTAGTAGCAGTAGTAGTTAAACTGGCAAATATATTTGATTGAAAAGGAAGACTAAGAGTGTTTATTGATCCGTTTGCAGTACCACTTATAACAGCAGATTTAGAGGTAATAGTTTCGCTATTATGAAACTCTTGCATAACATTATTTAATTTTACTTTTATCTGTTTACTAACAACATCTACATTAGCAATAAAACCTACAGTAGCACTTGTAGAACCTACTATAGAGTTGCCAGGTACAAAATTAGTAGCATCAGCTACTGTAAGAATAGTATCATAATTTCTAGCAGTCATTAGTCATATGTCTCTTGCAATTTAAAGGAAACAGTAAAAAAATTATCAATTAACTGAGTACCTGATGATAAAACTTGAGTTATAGCTAAGTCTCCATCAAATCTTGTAGTAATTGTACCACTTTCATTTAGGTGTGACAAGTCAAAACTAAAAGATTCAAATTCTCCACTTCGTGCATTATAAAAGTTTTCAATTGCAGTTCTTTCTACTCCAGAGACATTAGTATATTGTAAAGTATAAGATCTAAGAGGTCTTCTAGATTTTAATCTTCTTTTCTCATACCCAGCAGTAGATTTAAATTTTGCTACATCAAATTTCTTAGAAAAGTTAAATCCACTATCAGGTTTTCTATCTGCCATAGAAGTAAATCTTCCTTGCTCAGAAGTAGCTTGTTCAAATACTCTAATAGATAAAGTATCATTAACATCAGCAGCGCCTAAAGGAGCTCCTCCTATAATAGTTGCAGTAGTAGCAGGGACCGGTATAGTTGCAGTTCTAAATTTAGCTACCTTTGATATTCTAAGATATTCTATCTTACCTTTATATCTTTCTTGACTGGCTTGAGACCCTCCTGTGACATTGTTGTTTGCTCCTATATTTAAACGACTATTAAAAGCTGAGACAGGAGGATTATAGTTAACTGATTTTACTAAAGTATCAGCTACATAAAGTCTTAAATTAGCAGTAGTCTTATCATAAGATACAGCAACATTATAACTACTTCCTCCATTGCAGTTACCACCATATGCTTCAACTATAGAACCACCATGATTTACTATAAAGCCTATAGTAGCATTAGTACCTACGGTTCTTAAAAAGTAGTACTCATCACTATTTTGTTGACAGGCAAGTAAAGTTTGATTAGCACTCATCTGAGTTCCTGCATCAGGAGTTATAATAGTTTCAAAAGTAAAAGATGTTTCTTCTCCTACATTAAAATCAGTACTTGCAGGTATACTAAGTTGTGTAGCCCCCGCTAATACTATATTACTACCACTATAACTGGCAGAACCTGTATTTAAACCAATGGTATGAGGATTATCTGAACTATCTGTTAAATTATCTGCAAAATTAGCTAATAACTTAACAGCAGCATTATCACCTATATCTATCCCGTCATTACCTAATGTAACAGAAGGATAAGTATACGCTCCAGGTTGTTGAAATACACCCCCTACGTAAACCATAAAGTCACTGGTATTATCTACATTAGAGTTAAAAGGAAGAGACCAAAATTCTTGCGAACCATTAACAGTATATGTATTACCATTAACAGCTAAAGCAGAACTATTATAATCAACTACTTTTACACTTGGAAAACTTCTAAGTACTCTAAATCTACTAGGAAGACTAATAGTTTTTACAACTAAGGTAGTAGCATTAGGAGCTACTCCAAAAGTTATTTTAGTACCATCACTGGATAAATTATACGCAGTAGTATCTTGTGTAACACCATCTTGAGTTACCACAGCTGCTGCTTTAGTAGTTATAGTACTGGGTAATGCAAATTCTACAGTACTTCCTGTATTGTTATAAGTAGTTGTACCTATAACAGAAAAAGCAGTTATATCTGCAGTAGCGTCTGATGGGTATGTAGCCATTCTATTTCCTTATCCACTTCTAAGAGCTTTTCTAATAGGACCATTAGTACTTAAATCTCTCATTACAACATCAATTACAATTTTATCTGTATCTATTTTAGGTGGCCCCTGTTGTGCTGCTTCTTTGGGTGCTCCATTATTAACAATATTAAATTCTACATTGCCCATACCTGCAGCTCCAGTAGCATTCATTTTTCCTAATGCAGAACCCCCTATAGATTTAGCAGCTGTTTTACGAATTACAAACTCACCAGGCTCTAACATAGCAGGTACACGATCACGAAGTGCATTTACTTCACCACCGGCAGCCATATTACGAACAGTACCACCTGTAACACCGCCAAAGAAAGCCATCTTACCAAAGCTACCCATTAAAGAGTCAGTTACAGAATCGGTTATAGGATCAATAACACTTGCTTTAAGTATTTTTTGTTGAATATCAAATAACATATTGATAAATAAATCACCAATACCTTCTATAAGTGGTTTGCCTTCTTGTAAATTGGTTAGAAACTTCATCATAGCATTACCTAAAGTGTCAGATATACCAAAGGCCAGATCTTTTCCTAGTTGAACCATGCGTTTTTTCTGGCTTATGTCAAACTCAGCAGCTTCTTTAGCTAATCTATATGCTTCTTTAGCTACTGCTGCTTCAACACCTAAAGCACCCATTTTTTCATCAAAAGCTTGTTTTACCGCTTGATCTTCAAGGTCTAAGTTCTCTAATTTTTTGGCAATCATCTCGGCTTGTTTTTGTGCTTCCTGCTCTAAAAACGTAGTTTCTGCATCTTCCATAGACGTTTTTAATGCGTCAAGGTTTTTAAGCTGTGCAAACTGACTCTCTAATCTTTTTTGATTAGATAGACGAGCGGCTTCGTCATCAGTTGCGACTGTTGACGCAGTAGTTCTCTTGCTTTCTTCAGTTTGTGATACAATTGATCTTTGTTTGGCAAAAAATCCTGATTCTTCATTTAACATTTTATCAATAAATGTTAAAGCATCTTTAGTAGGGTCTATTTTACTACCTTCAACAGGCTTATAAGTAATATCTAGTGCTTTAGCTAATCCTTCAGTTATCTCAGCATATCTTGTTAAAAATTTGTCATCAGCTTCTATTCTAAATTTTAATAGAGCAAATTCTTTTTCCTGTTGATCAATTGCAAATATCTTAGAATCTTTTTCCAATCTTGCTTGCTCAATTGCAATAGCTTTTCTACTTATAATAGCCTGTTTTTCGTCTGCAACTTTTTGAATTTCTAAAGCTTTTCTTGCTATAGCCTGTTGTCTTTCAGCTCTTATAATTTCTAAATTATCTGCTCTACGCAATCGTCTAAGAGTCTCCATAGCTTCTTGATTTGATTTTTCTGCAAGCAGAGCATCTCTGCGTTCTTGTATCTCTTCTTTTGCTTGTTTAAACTCTTCTGCTGCCACGGCGGCTCTACCTCCTATAGAGGCTAACTCTGCATCTCTTTCAGCTTTCATTACTGCTATTCTACCATCTAATATTTCTTGTGTAGTAGATAGTGATCTTTCTTCAATGATAGTAGCAGCTTCTTCAGCTCTCATTACCATAAGAGATCCTGCACCCGATGCTGCATCTGCTTTAGCTTGCACAGCACCCATACGCATACCTCTTTCAATAGAAGCAGCCTCATTTTCAAGAGCTACTCGTTGTTCTGCTAATTTTACACGACGTTGTTCTTGACTTATTAAGGCGTCAAGAGCAGTTTGAGCTTGTTTCATACGACTAATGCCTACATCACCTCCAGCAAATCCTAAGTTTTGACCTTCAGTTGATAGTCTATTTGTTAAAACAGGTTCTTTTATAAAATCACCGGCCATTTCTCCCTTAGCAGCAGTACCAACTTGTAGTCCAAGTTGTTGGGCAGCATTTTTCTTACGTAAGCCAGATTGTCTTACTACTTCTGCATTTTGCGCTTTTAATATTGTAAGTTGAGCTCCCATAACTGTAGTTCTTTGTTGTTCTTGGGCAAGTCGTTCTTTACTAGTCAATAACAGTTTTACAGACTCTTGAAAAGAAGATTTAGCTATTAATAATAGATTTTGCCCTAATGATTTAAACTCTGATTCTCTAGCTTCTCTTTTTCGTTCGGTTTCACCCATCCTTTCAAGTACTTCAAATCTTTCTTGTAATATTAAAAAATTAGCTCTTTGAAATTTTAGTTGCTCCATTTGACTTGTAGCAATCTTATTACTCGCCACATCAATTGCACCCGTATTTCCCATCTCGTCTATAAAAGTGCTAACACCTGAGAACTGTTTATTTAACGAAAGAAATAATTTTTCTTGTGCTATGAACAGTTCAGTTGTGTTTTTTAATCTTTCTTCAATATATTCTAAGCCGTTACCTATAGCAATTACATATTGTGCTGCCTGTTCTGCCTGTTCTTCAGTAAATATTCCAACCTGTCCACTACTAATTAACTGATTGTTCTCCGCTTGTGCCTCCTTAATTATAGTCTGTGCCTGTTTTATACGATCAGTAATTATGCCTAAGAGCTCACCAGCGTTTTCTTGGCTGATAGTGTCAGTAGCCAATCCAGTAAATATTTCTTGTACCTTATTAAAAGAATCTGATGAAGCGTCTGCAGCTTGTATAAAAGCTTTACTACCTTTAGTATATTTATCAAACTCATCTCTAACTAGCTGAAGACCTTGTAGTTGCCTTGCATATATAGCGCCGTCTACCTCAAACTGATTACTTAAATCAGAAAAAGGACTTGTTAACTGTGAGGCTGTCGTACTTGAGTCTACTTTTCTAAACAGCTCTTGTGCTATAAACTCATCATCATCTATATTAAACTGACCTTTAATAAATGCTTTAGATAATGCAGTGGTTAAACCTTCTACTTCTTCTTTTGCTTTTCCTATAAATTTAGAAAAGTTTGTAAAATCTACACTTAAAGTTTGAATACCTGCAAGAGCAGCTATTTGAGCGTTTAAAGCAATAAGTTTATCTTTGAGTGCATCTACCTCATCTTTAGCATCATTAAGACCTCCTTGAGTAAAAAAACCAAAATTAACTGGATTATTCAAAGTACTGAACACACCTTTTGCAATTTGTGAATTTAAAAAGCCTATAGTTCGAGACGCCTCTAAAGCATCTTCCTGTAAATCATCTAAAGTTGATGCTACATTGCCAGCAGTTCTTTCACTAGGATCTAATCCAGCTTCATCTAATATTCTACCCATTTCTGCATATTTACTGCCTTGAAGATCTATTAAACCATTTATTTCTTCTAGTCCAGCTTTTTGCTGTCTTGATTCTGCAGTAATGTCTCTGTAAAAATCTAATACCTTTTGATATAAATCTATATCAAAGAAAAATTTAAAAGCTGCTTGTAAAGCAACAGCTGCTATAATTAAATAGTTTATACCAGCTAATGCAAGGTTAACAAATCCAGCAAGAAAACCGGCAGCAGTAGCGGCACCTCTTAATCCTAGAGTTAGAATATTTGCTCCTTTACCTGCTAAAGCAATTTGATCTTTAACTACTCTAAGGCTCATACCTAAAGCTCTGCTTCTTGCTGCAGATTGTCTTAATTTTCTATTTAGACTAGTTGCATCTGCATTTGCTTGCTTCATAAGCAATTTTATATCTTTTCTTTCTTTCTTTTCAGCTTGTAATGCTTTTACAATTTTGGGTTGAGCCTGTTGAGCCTGACCTAAACTTAAGGGACCAGCAGCTATATCTTTTTTAAACTGAGAACCAAAAGCCCTATTACTACCAGTTAATGCTCCTGCTCCTACAAAAGCTTTGGAAGCTGCTGCAGTTCTTGCCTGCATAGCAGTAGCACTAGTACTAACAGCAGCCATTGAAGCTGCTACCCCATTTAAACTTGCTGTAAGAGTTGTCAAACCTCCTGTAACAAAAACAGTTACAGCGGTTGTTAGTTTTCCAAATACTAAAGCTCCTATAGATCCTACTAAAATTAATTGGTTACCTAAACTATCATTTAAAAAATCTGCTAAAGGAGCTAAAGCATCAGCTATTAATCCTCCAGCAACAACGGCTATATTAGTAAAAGTAGCAACTAACTGTTCAAAAGATTTTTGAGTGGAGTCTCCCGCTAAAGTAATATCTTTAAAAGCTTGAGTACCGTCTTTCAAAACTCCATTTGCAAAAGCTTGTCTTTTTTCATAATTTGTTAATTGAGAAGCAGATTTACCTATAGCAATAGCATAATCATTTACAGCAGGCTCTATACGAGTAAAAATACCTAATTCATCTAAAAGTTCTGGTTCAAGTTTAATAACACCTCTAGTTATACGTTGAAAAGAATCATTTAAATCTCTACCTAATGTTTTAGAAGCTTTTGTAGCTACTTCTGCTAATCCTCTCAACTGTTCTCTTCCAAAGCCGGCTGAAAGAGCAATGTTAGCTGATCGAGCAGCTTCTACTATAGAAAGCTGCCCGTCAGTCACTGTTTGAAGATCTTTTATAATAGCTTGAGCACTTGTGCCAAGCGCAGCAGCAAGTTGTTCAGTACCTCTAATAGTTGTTTGAAATTTTGCTGCAGCATTCAGTGCCTCAAAAGCGGCACTAATAGCAAATACGTTTGCAGCAGCAGCTGCATATACACCAACTAATCCACCTAGTCCTTGAGCCTGGGATGAAAAAGAACGTCCAGCAGAGGCAGAACCTTGGCCAAGTCGAGTCTGAGCCTTACCAATAGACTCAGTCTCTTCTCTAACTTTTCTAGCACCTCTACTTGTAAACTGTGTATCAATAGTATTTTTAATAGTTGCCAACGATTACCCCTTTTTTAGACTTCTGCTTTGTTGCTTAGATTGCTGTGAATAGTATTTTCCTAACAGCGACTCAGCTTCTTTTAATAATTCAAATACCGAACGTCTATCATCAATTTCATAAATATCCATAATAGCACTTAGACCACTATAGTCTTTTCCCATCCATGTACCATTCATACCTTCGAATATATCAGGAAGAGCATTTAAAACTGTTAGAGCTTGTTGACACTCTAAAGATAGGTTGGAGCCGTCT
>Ga0222716_10000423_pt1 | contig 36276 bp, 33 predicted proteins | sample C33_13DmetaG_FD_165044 | JGI IMG/M metagenome (GOLD analysis project Ga0222716, IMG submission 165044) | Estuarine water microbial communities from San Francisco Bay, California, United States - C33_13D | ecosystem: Environmental > Aquatic > Marine > Unclassified | place: USA: California... | reverse complement strand
GCAAGAATGGGAATTGTATTGCGCCGTTCAACAACGGATTGCACATGACCCAGGGGCCGCAATAAGCTCATACGATCGATGGTCAGTTTCATTAGCTTTCTCTTCTTTTAGGGCAGTTGTCGTATTTTTACGATGCCGGTTTCCGGCCAATCCACGCTATCTACAAAATATAGCATGAGATTAACAAACAAGCATCAAAATATTGAATTTTTACCGATTCGCGCCCGACATGGCGCGGGGCCGGATTCGGCCCTAAAAAAAGCTGATTCTTAGCCAGCTAAAATCGATTTTAACAGCTGCACATCTTCGGCAAGCTGGCCGTCACTTTTTGACAGTGATTCGATGGTTTTGACAGCATGCATAACCGTTGTGTGGTCACGCCCGCCAAATTGCCGCCCAATATCAGGATATGATAATGAAGTCAGGTTTTTCGCCAGATACATGGCCACCTGCCGTGGCCGCGCAATATCGCGTGACCGGCGTGCCGAAAACATCTCGCTAACGCGAACATCATAATGCGCGGCAACGCGTTTCTGGATCGCATCGACACTCACCTGACGGCTGCTAGCCCGAAGCAGATCAGCCAAAAGCTCAGCCGCGCTTTCAATGGTGATTTCCCGGCCAACAAGCATGGCATGCGCCAAAATGCGGTTTAGCGCCCCTTCTAGCTCGCGAACATTGCTAACAATGCGATGCGCCATAAATTCCAGCACTTTATCGGCAATTTGCACGGGTGCCTGTTCAGCTTTTGACTGCAAGATGCCAAGCCGCAATTCATAATCGGCAGGATGGATATCAGCCACCATGCCCCAGCCAAGGCGCGAGCGAAGCCGCTCTTCCATACCTTCAAGATCGGTTGGTGATTTATCGGCTGAGATGATGACCTGACGCCCATCTTCGACAAGCGCATTAAATGTATGGAAAAATTCTTCTTGGGTTGAATCCTTGCCGCTGATGAATTGCACATCATCAATCATCAAAACATCAACCGAGCGAAATTGTTCTTTGAATGACATCGTATCGCGAAACCGCAAAGCGCGAACAAAGCGATACATGAATTTTTCAGCCGATAGATACAATACCTTACGCGATGGTGATTGCTGGCGGATATGCCAGGCAATGGCATGCATAAGATGCGTTTTGCCAAGACCAACGCCGCCATAGAGAAATAGCGGGTTAAAGGCTACTTTTTCACTTTCGGCAGTTCGGCGGGCAACGGCAAAGGCTAGTTCATTTGGCTTGCCAACAACGAAATTTGCAAATGTATAGCGCGGATCAAGCCCCGCCATCAGATCATCACGGCCTTCGGTTGCGGACGCTGTGATCGCCGAATTGCTCGCCGCAGCTGGCGCCTGTTTTTGCTCGCTTAGCCGGTGCGGCTGGCCGCTGCGTGCGCGGTTGCTGGCAAGGCGCACTTCAACATGCCGAATCGACGGTGACACATCATTGAACTCGGCGGCTGAGATAACCCGCAACCGATCGGCATATTGGCTGCTGACACGTTCACGCGCCAAGGTTGATTCTGCCTCGAGGGTCAAGGTGCCATCTTCAAGGCGGCTAACACGCAAAGGCTTGATCCAGTGACGCCAGGCCGCATCACCAATATCTTTGCGCATCCGCAGATTTACCCGGCCCCAGCAGGCCTGTATTGCCTGATCTTCGCTGCTAGGTGACGGCGCTGATGATGTTTGGCTTGGCTCATTGCTGTCTTGTGGATAAGAGGCTGGCATTGTATCGGGATTATTCAACATATCACCAGACATCTGCAACGCCTCCAACGGGTTTCGGTTAATTTTGCCCTAATTGGAGGTTGGCTAAGCAGCGAATGCTGCGCCGTGAACCCACTTCAAGGATGAACCCACACTAACGATTTTTTTACCCTTGTTGCAAGAGACCAAAGCGCGTCAAAAGCAAAATAAACTTGTCAAAAGGGCGGTTATTTTTATTGACATAAATCTTGCCGGAAAACCGCCCATTCATCGAAAAATTGAACACAATCAATTGCCGAATCGCAAAGAGGTAATCTTAACTGCGAAACCTTGTCGCTAACTGCCAACGGATCTGCCGCGCCTGCCAACCGCCAGATCGCGACATGATTCGAATAGTGAGTCTCAAAAACCGGCAAAAAAAAGCCCGCCCCTCATTTTGAGGGGCAGGCTTTGCAAGCGTGATTGTGATTCGGGTGCGAATCGCCATCTAGGCGATCGGCAGGGCGATCGGCAGGTTACGCTGCGAGGGCTTTGACGCGGGCCGCAAGGCGTGAAATTTTGCGTGATACAGTATTTTTATGAAGAATGCCGCGTGATACGCCGCGCTGCATTTCCGGCTGCGCCTGACGAAGTGCTTCACGCGCCACACCAGCATCGCCTTCAGCGATTGCGGTTTCGACTTTTTTCACAAAAGTACGGATCCGGCTCATGCGGGCGCCATTAATTAAGGCGCGGTTGGCGTTGCGGATGATCCGCTTTTTGGAAGACTTGTGATTTGCCATCGGATTTTTACGTCCCTGTCGTTCGATAAATACTTAACTGAAGCGGGCTTATAAGCTTTTTTTGCTATCATCGTCAAGCGCTTTTGCCATCATGTGGTGATGTGACTTTTAGCGCCAGCCTTGGCTGTAGCGCCCAGTGCTGCGTCCGGCGGTGGCTAACGCGGTTGCAACATCAGCCGCCAAAGCGCGCCACGTGCCGTTTGCACCTTGCCAATCACCAGCTTTTCCGCGCCGCGAACCCAATTTCCGGCGCCACCCATCCAGCCAAGCTGGGCCAAGGTCTGGCCGTAAAATGCCATAATGTCATCTTCATCTGCCGAAGTTGACGCAAAAATCATAACGATGCGGCCATTTGGCGAATCAAAGGCAAAGCCTAATTCAGGCTCGATTTGCCAGCCCTGCATAATCGGAACATCACCTGCCCAACGATGCTGCTGCGTTTCAGCTGCGGCTGGCTGGCCAAGCAGAAACTGACCACCGATTAGCAAAATCATCATCAAAGCTGTGGCGAAACCGCGGGTTCGCGCTGATGCTTGTTTATGACAGAACAGACTCATTGAAAAATTACCGCTGTTGTTTGATTGAGGGCTAGCTACAAACCTAGCCGTGAAACCTAGCCTTGGCAACGAGAACAGTAAAAACTGGATCGACCAGATTGGATCAGGGTTTTAATCGGTGTGGCGCAGACGGGGCAGGGCTTGCCAGCGCGGCCATAAACGGCAAGACGCTGCACAAAATAACCGATTTCACCGCCGGGCTGAACATGATCACGAAGGGAGGTTCCGCCATCGTCAATCGCGGCCCGCAGAACCGTGACAATCGAATTGGCAAGCCGCGCGGCACGTTGACCGCGAATTGAGCCAGCCTTGCGCCGTGGCGAAATCCGCGCATAAAATAAAGCCTCGCTAGCATAGATATTACCAATACCGGCCACCAACTGCTGGTTTAACAGCGCGTTCTTGACTGGGCCGGTTCGGCCTTTAAAAACGGCTTGAAGATATGTGCCGGAAAATTCATTGCCAAGCGGTTCTGGCCCCATGCCAGCCAGTAATTTATGATCGGTCATCGCCGATTCGGCAAAAAGATCAATCCAGCCAAAGCGGCGCGGGTCATTCAACACCACATAGGATGCACCGCCCTGACCATGTGCCGGTGCCATTTCCAGCATGAAATGATCATGTTTGCCAAGGGCTGGCTTATCCTCATGGATGCGTATCGAGCCTGACATGCCTAGATGAAGCAAAAGCACCTCGCCATTATCAAGCATCATCATCACATATTTGCCACGCCGTGCAAGACGGGTAAATTGGCGTCCAGTCAGGCGTTCAGCCAGATTTTCAGGCAATGGCCAGCGCAAATCCTTGCGGCCAACAAAAGCCGATAACACGGTTCGCCCCTGCAAAGCGGGAATCAAAGCCAGCTTGACGGTTTCCACCTCGGGCAATTCAGGCATTAGGCTGTTCCTGTTGCAAATGCTGCCGAGACGGCAAATACCGCAAGGCGATAAACCAAAGCATTAAATGAATTGGTGAAGATCATTTCGAAATTGGCTCCGGACTGATATAGATAGGCTTGCTTTTGGCATTATTAGGACTTTGATCATGACAGACCCTGCTTTTGACAAAGCGGATCAGGATATATCACCACCCCGCAGCGCGGATCGTGATGACGATACCATAGATTTTGGCTTTCGCACCATCCAGCGTGCCGATAAAGCGCGCATGGTGCGCGGCGTGTTTGATTCGGTTGCTGATCGTTACGACATTATGAATGATGTGATGAGTGGCGGCATTCACCGACTGTGGAAAGCGGCAATGATTGATTGGATGGCACCGCAACCTCATCAAAAGCTGATTGATCTTGCTGGCGGAACTGGTGATATCAGTTTGCGGTTTTTGCGTGGCGGCGGCGGCGAGGCCTGTATCACCGATATTAATCACGCCATGCTCGAGGCGGGGCGCGGACGGCGTGATCTGCAACGTTTAGCGCATCGGCTTGGCTGGTGTGTTGCCAATGCCGAATCACTTCCCTTTGATGATCATAGCGCTGATTTTGTAACCATTGCCTTTGGGTTGCGCAATGTCACCGACCGGCAGGCAGCCCTGAATGAAGCTTACCGGATTCTCAAGCCGGGCGGACGGTTTTTATGTCTAGAATTTTCGCATGTGCAAAGCCGTCCTTTGGCAAAATTATATGACAGCTTTTCGTTTAATATTTTGCCCGTAATGGGACAGGTCATCGCGGGTGATGCAGATAGCTATCGCTATCTTGCCGAATCGATCCGCACCTTTCCAAGCAAGGAAATGCTTGCCGATATGTTTGCCGAAGCTGGCTTTGCGCAAATCAGGGTACGCAGCCTGTCTGCGGGAATTGCCTGCATCCATTCTGGCTGGAAACTCGATTGATGGCAAAGCGCAGCCTGTCCATGATCCGGGCGCTAATGCGCTTGCCGCATATTGCCTGGCACCTCGGACGGGCGGGGGTTTTGGGGCATGTTGCCCAGATTACGCTTTTGCCAAGCTGGTTGCGGCATTGCTGCCAGCTTCTTGATCGGGCGGTGCGCTCGAAAAGCGCGGTAAATGATGCTGGTGGTGCCTTATGTCAGGCCTTGGTCAGGCTCGGGCCAGGCTTTATCAAATTTGGCCAAGCACTATCAACGCGGGCCGATCTGATTGGCCCTGAGCTTGGCCAGTCACTGACCATGCTTCAAGACCGTTTGCCGCCTTTTGCCGCCGCGAGGGCGCGCCAGATGGTTGCCAAACAGATTGGTCATCCCATCGAGACATTATTTAGCCAGTTCAATGATGAGGCGGTTGCCGCCGCATCGATTGCGCAGGTGCATCGGGCCACGCTTTGCGACGGGCGCGAGGTGGCGGTTAAATTGCTTCGCCCTGATATTGAAAAACATATGCTGGCGGATACGGCATTGTTCTATTCATTGGCGCAAATTCTGCAATGGTTGGCGCCCGGCCTTCGGCGCCTGCATCTGGTGACAGCGGTAATTCAGTTCAAACAGCTCTCAGAGATGGAGCTTGATCTGCGCCTTGAAGCGGCAGCGGCGGGACGGCTTGCCGATAATATGCGCGATGATGACGGCATTTATGTGCCATGGGTGGATTTGGAAAACAGCACCAAAGGCATGTTGATCATTGAATGGATCGATGGCATCCGGATTGATGATGTCGACCGTCTGACCAACGCTGGCCATGACATCGGAAAAATCACCGAATATGCGGCCCGCAGCTTTTTCAATCAGGTGTTCCGCGACGGCTATTTCCATGCCGATATGCATCCTGGCAATATTTTTGTCCGCGCCGATGGCACGCTGGTGCCAATTGATTTTGGCATTATGGGCTATCTCGATTTCCAAGACCGGCTGTTTCTGGCACGGTTGCTCAGCGCGATGCTTGACCGCGATTATGATATGGTTGCCAAATTACATAAAGATGCCGGCATGCTTGGCGCGGGCGTTTCGATTCATCAATTTTCGCAGTCGGTTCGCGCTGTTGCTGATCCGGTGATGGGCAAACCGCTTGGTGATGTCTCGCTTGGCGTTGTTCTTGGACAGATTTTCCAGCTTGCGACCCGCTTTGAAATCGAGGTTCAACCGCAATATAATCTTTTGCAGAAAACCATGATGATGGCCGAAGGCGTTGCCAGACAATTAAACCCCCAAGCCGATATGTGGCAATTATCGCGGCCAATGGCCGAATCATGGATGCGGCATGAGGCAGGCGTCAAAAAACGCGCCGAACAGCTTGTTGATGAGATGATGCAAATCATGGCACGATTACCAAAACTGCTAAGCGATTTCGAAGCCGCGCAGCAAAGACCCGTTGCCCCACCACCGCCAACATGGCCCGGGCGCGTGGCCCTGCTTGCGCTTTTACTTGTTATTGCAAGTTTTTTCACAAATATTCATTGATTTTTGCTATAAATAGCCAAGATGTGAATTTTTGTGATAATTTTATCACTGTTTGATGATAAATAGAGAAAGTGACCATTTCTGTGAATTTATCGGCAATCATTACCGCATTGGGCGGACGCCATGCCATTCAGCAGCTTTTGAATGTGGGGCCAAGCGCGATCAGCAATTATGTGACCCGTGGTCATTTACCTGAACGCGCCAAACCAATTATCTATGCTGCGCTGACCCAAAAAGGCTATCAGATCCGCGCTGATGATCTTGAAATTCTGGCTGGCCCACCCGCCACATCAGCGCAGGCACAGAATAATGCCACCCATTTCGGCAAGCGGGTTTTGCTCATCGTTGCTGGCGGCATCGCTGCCTATAAGGCATTGGAAACCGCACGCCAATTGCAACAGCTCGGCGCGCATGTCACCGGCGTGATGACCGATGGCGCCAAACAATTTATTACCCCCCTTAGCCTTGCCGCCCTTACCGGTGAGAAATGTTATGACAGTTTATTTTCACTAACCGATGAAGCTGAAATGGGGCATATCCGGTTGGCGCGGTCAGCCGATCTGGTTCTTGTCGTTCCGGCTACGGCCAATTTTATGGCGCGGGCAAATGCTGGCATTGCCGATGATCTGGCAACAACCATTCTTCTTGCGACCACGGCCAAGGTGGCGATGGCGCCAGCGATGAATCCGGCGATGTGGTCACATGCGGCAACCCAGCATAATATCGCCAGCCTTCGCCAGCGCGGTGTTCAAATGATTGGGCCGGTCAGTGGCGATACAGCCTGTGGCGAAGAAGGCGAAGGCCGGATGTGCGAACCGGCCGTTATTGCCGCAGCAGCAATGCAGCTTATCGCCCCGCAGAATATGATCAAAGCGAAAGATATGATCAAAGCGAAAGACCATGGCAACAGCCCGCTTGCAGGCAAACGAGTCATTGTCACATCAGGCCCAACAATCGAGCCAATTGACAAGGTGCGCTTTATCGCCAATCGATCATCTGGCAAGCAAGGCCATGCGATTGCTGGCGCTCTTGCCAAGCGCGGTGCGGATGTGACTTTGATTAGCGGGCCCGTAAACGAGCCGACGCCAGATCTTGTCACGATTATTCATGTCACAACTGCCGATGACATGTTGGCCGCTTGCAAGTCTGCCTTGCCTGCCGATATCGCCATTTGCGCAGCAGCGGTAGCTGACTGGCGCGTGAAGTCAATTTCGGATCAGAAACTAAAAAAGCCGGAAGACCCGAATGCTGACATGAGTTTAGCGCTATGCCAAAATCCCGATATTCTGGCGCATATATCAACAGCGCCAAACCGGCCAAGATTGGTTATCGGCTTTGCAGCGGAAACCGAAAATCTATTGCAGAATGCCACCAAAAAACGCCAGCGCAAAGGGTGCGACTGGATGATTGCCAATCAGGTTGGCGGTGATGCCGATCCGGTTTTTGGAAGCCCTTTAAATCAGGCTATGCTGTTAACCGCGACGGGTGTTGAGGAATGGCCGCAAATGCAAAAAACCGACCTTGCCGAAACGCTGGTTGATCATATCGAAGCGGAATTTGCCAAATGAATACACTCGCGGTTAAATTTCGGCGGCTAGCGCATGCTGACAATCTTGACTTGCCGTCATATGCCACAAGCGGTGCTGCCGGACTTGATCTTGCCGCCGCGATCGGCCAGCCAATTTGTCTCAAGCCGAATATGCGTCAGGCCATTCCAACAGGCTTTGCGATGGCATTGCCAGCCGGTTATGAGGCGCAAATTCGGCCAAGATCCGGCCTTGCATTGAAATATGGGATTACCGTTGCCAATGCCCCTGGAACGATTGATAGTGATTATCGGGGTGAAATCGCAGTGATTTTGGTGAATAATGGCACTGATGATTTTACCATTACCCACGGCATGCGTATTGCGCAGATGGTGATTGCCGCTGTCACCATCATGACACCAGTCGAAGCCGATGATCTTGACGATACCGCGCGTGCTGCAGGCGGTTTTGGCTCAACAGGTTTGTGAGGCATTATGCTGAATGATGACGATCTAGAACGCTATGCCCGTCAGGCTATCATGCCGGTAATTGGCGAGGATGGTCAGGAACAGTTATTGGCGGCGCGGGTGCTTGTTGTTGGCGCTGGCGGGCTTGGGGCGCCCGTGATCATGTATCTTGCCGCTGCCGGTATTGGCACGATTACCATCATCGATGATGATCATGTTTCGCGAACCGATTTAAACCGGCAAGTCATTTATAAAGACAGCGATGTTGGCCTGTTGAAATCGCGGCAAGCGGCCATGGCAGCAAGCGCGATCAATCCGGCTATCCAAATCTCGCAGCTAGGCCAACGGCTCAGCAGCGGCAATGTCGAACAATTATTAAAAGCGCATGATGTTATTGTTGATTGCACCGATAATGCCGAGGCGCGTTATCTTCTTGGTGATGCGGCGCATGCGGCAAACAAGCCTCTTGTTTTTGGCGGGGCGGTGCGCATGGAAGGACAGGTCTCGGTCTTTCAGAGCAGCGTCAAAGGCCATCTTGGCAGCCCTTGCTATCGATGCGTGTTTCCGGCGATGCCCGATGCGAAACAGGCACCGGGCTGTTCTGAAGCGGGAATTCTTGGACCCGTTGCCGGATTGGTTGGCACATTGCAGGCGCTTGAAACCATCAAAATTATTCTTGGCCAGCCGCGCACCTTAACCGGACGGCTTTTGCTGATTGAAGCAGCGGGAAGCGATTTTATGGAAATTCAAACCGTCGCACGGGTTGATTGCCGCTGTTGCGGCACGCCGTCTGGCGATGCGGCCAAAGACAGCCTCTAGCCGAATTGTGGGCTAAGCCACCAAATATCAGTAAGCCAAATATCAGTAAGCCAAGTTCCGCAAGCCCAGCTCCACAAGCCAAGTTCCGCAAGCCGGATATATCTAGAGCATGGCCTCGATCACCCGATCAGGCGGGGTATGGCCATCCCAGAATGTCTGCACATTGATGATCACCTTGTCACCCATTTGCAAACGCCCCTCAATGGTCGCCGATCCGATATGCGGCAGCAAAACAACATTTGGCAAATCACGCAGTCCGGCCGGAATTTCCGGCTCACTGCTATAAACATCAAGTCCAGCACCAGCAATATGACGCTGCGCCAAAAGATCGGCAAGCGCGACTTCGTCAACCACTTCGCCGCGTGATGTATTCACCAAATAGGCCGATCGCTGCATCAGCGACAGGCGTTCACGCGATAATAGATGATTGGTTGCCGATGTATGCGGGCAATTCACCGAAACAATATCAACGCGTGCCAACATCTGTTCGAGTGATTCCCAATATGTTGCCTCAAGTTCGGCTTCGGTCTCAGGATGAACCGGTTTCCGGTTGTGATAATGCACCGACAAACCAAATCCACGCGCACGCCGCGCAACCGCTTCACCAATCCGGCCCATACCAACAATGCCAAGCCGTTTGCCATTAATGCGATGACCAAGCATGCCTGTTGGTGACCAGCCCTGCCATTGACCTGATCGTGCCAGCGCATCACCTTCGGCAATCCGCCGTGGCACCGCCAGAATCAGCGCCATTGTGACATCAGCCGTATCTTCGGTTAACACGCCGGGGGTATTGGTGACAGTAATGCCGCGCGCCTTTGCCGCGGCAAGATCAATATGATCAACACCGGTTCCAAAAGAGGCAATCAGGCGCAATTGGCTTCCTGCCTTGGCAATCAATTCAGCGTCAACTTTATCGGTAACAGTTGGCACAAGAACATCAGCTGTCTTCACAGCCATTTCCAACTCGTCACGGCTTAGCGCCTTGTCACTATCATTTAAAGTCGTGTCAAAAAGCTCACGCATCCGGGTTTCGATTGTCTCCGGAAGCTTGCGTGTCAAAATCACTTTTGGTTTGCTTTGACTCATAGATGGCTCTCTTAAATTGAAAACAAATACCGAACTCTGGCTGGCAATTGGCCTGAAAAAACCCTAAGCTTGCGTCGCAGGCCAAAGGGCCTATTGAATTAATTCTTTAACCCGCATCAATCTGCACCAAATACCGCCAAAACTCTACCAGAACAACGAGCAGCATGACAAAAAAATTTATTGTGATATTTCAAAAGCCGCTGATCATGACACTGGTTTTTGGCCTTTTCTGGCTATTACCAGCCGTGATATCGCCAATTGGCTGGTCAGCCGCCATTGGCATAGCGCAAGCGCAGGAAGCCAAATTGACCGTTCGCGGCAGCGGCTTGCCGGTACCGCGCTATGTGACATTGAAATTTGACGAAGCTAATTTGCGGGCTGGCCCCGGGCGGGAATATCCCGTTCTATGGCAGTATCGAAAAGCTGGTCTGCCACTTCTGGTTGATGCTGAATTCGGTATCTGGCGCAAAGTCATTGACCATGATGGCACCGCAGGATGGATGCATGGATCGGTTCTATCGCTTCGGCGCATGGCGCTGGTACAAAATAATATGGCCAAAATCCATGCCAACCCTGATGAAACATCAAATGTCATTGCCCTTGCCGAACGGTTGGCGCTGATGGAATTGCAATCCTGTCCAAAGGCATGGTGCCGTGTGGCAAATAATGATGTTCGCGGCTGGATCAAGCGGCAGGCGGTTTGGGGCCTTCTCGAAACCGAAAGCCTCGATTGAGTTTTTGCATTTTTCAAAAAGAAAAACGGCACCCCATTTTTAATGGGATGCCGCAATGATCTAGGCCGGTTAAAGATTTGCCATTTTAGGCAATATCAAACCGATCAGCATTCATCACCTTGGTCCAGGCTGCCACGAAATCGGTCACAAATTTGTCATGTGACTGGTTGGTTGCATAAACCTCGGCAAGCGCGCGAAGCTGGGAATTTGATCCAAAGACAAGATCGACCCGGGTTCCGCTACGCATCACTTTACCAGTGACACGATCACGCGCTTCGTAAGAATTGCTTCCTGTTGGCTTCCACTCAACACCCATATCGAGCAAAGTGACAAAGAAGTCATTGGTCAATTTGCCCGGTGTTTCGGTAAAGACACCATGGTTGTTTTCACTGATGCCCAAAGCCCGCATACCACCAACAAGAACGGTCATTTCCGGTGCGGTAAGACCCAATAGCTGAGCTTTATCAAGCAGCATTTCTTCAGGACTGATGGTAAAGTCGGTTTTCTGGAAATTACGGAACCCATCGGCAACCGGCTCAAGAACCGCGAATGATTCAATATCGGTTTGCGCTTGTGTTGCGTCCCCACGGCCAGGTGTAAATGGAACCTTCACGCCCGATGCCTGTTCGATACCAACATTACCTGCAAGGACAATCACATCAGCAACCGATGCGCCTGTTTCGGCAGCGATTGGCTCGAGAACCGACAAGATGCGCGCCAGCTGATCAGGCTTGTTTGCAGCCCAATCTTTTTGTGGTGCAAGACGAATCCGGGCACCATTGGCACCACCACGCATGTCTGAGCCGCGATAGGTTGATGCGCTTGCCCATGCGGTTTCGACCATGTCTTGAACGCTTAGGCCACTGGCGGCAATGCGGGCTTTGACCGCATCAACATCATAATTGGTGTTGCCAGCAGGGACCGGGTCTTGCCAGATCAATTCTTCGGCTGGCACTTCTGGGCCCACATAGCGGCTTTTTGGCCCCATATCACGATGCAGCAATTTAAACCAAGCGCGTGCAAACGCATCGGCAAACTGATCAGGGTTTTTATGGAAACGCTCGGAAATCTCACGGTAGCTCGGATCTTCGCGCATCGCCATATCGGCTGTTGTCATCATCGTTGGAACGCGGATTGACGCATCTTCGGCATCTGGTGCCAGATCGCTATCCTTTGGATCGACCGCATGCCAGATATGCGCACCGGCCGGGCTTTTGGTCAATTCCCATTCATAGCCGAGAAGAAGGTCAAAATAGCCATTATCCCATTTTGTTGGATCGGCTGTCCACGCACCTTCAATACCGCTTGTGATGGTATCGCTTCCTTTGCCCGATCCATGGCTGCTAATCCAGCCAAGGCCCATTTCTTCAATGGCTGCACCTTCCGGCTCGGCACCAACAAGACCGGCATCACCAGCGCCATGCGCCTTGCCGAAAGTATGACCACCGGCAACAAGGGCAACGGTCTCTTCATCATTCATTGCCATCCGGCCAAATGTTTCACGAACATCTCTTGCGCTGGCAAGTGGGTCTGGATTGCCGTCTGGGCCTTCAGGATTGACATAGATCAAACCCATCTGCACCGCGGCAAGCGGGTTGGCCAATTCGCGGTCGCCCGAATAGCGCTTATTGTCGAGCCATTCATTCTCAACGCCCCAATAGATATCTTCTTCAGGTGCCCAAATATCGTCACGGCCACCACTAAATCCAAAGGTTTTGCCGCCCATTGATTCAATCGCGACATTGCCGGTAAGGATCAACAAATCAGCCCAGCTGATTTTATTGCCATATTTCTGTTTGATCGGCCACAGAAGGCGGCGTGCCTTATCAAGGTTGCCGTTATCCGGCCAGCTATTGAGTGGCGCGAAACGCTGCGCACCTGTGCCACCGCCGCCACGACCATCGCCGCTGCGATAGGTGCCGGCTGCGTGCCATGTCATGCGGATAAAAAACGGGCCATAATGACCGTAATCAGCTGGCCACCAATCCTGCGAATCAGTCATCAGATCATGAAGGTCTTTTTTCAATGCCTTATAATCAATCGATTTGAATTCTTCGCGGTAATTGAAATTCGCGCCCATCGGGTTCGACTTTTGATCATGCTGGTGAAGAATGCCAATATTCAACTGGTTCGGCCACCATTCACGATTTGAGGTGCCGCTCGCGCTGTTGCTTGTTACAGCCCCGTGCATTACCGGGCATTTGCCCACATTATTTCCGTCCATCTGTATCTCCGATTAGGTCTTGTGCGCCGGGCCAAACTGCCTTTGGATTTCGGCATTTATAAAGCCTCTATACGCAAGGTTTATCTATCTCGAAAGATAGGTATGAAGCCCCGTTGGGTCAAGGCTCTTTAGAATGATTTTAAACTAGCCAGGGGCAGAATGAACCCAAATCAGCAATCAGGAATTTTTGCTTTGGATATGGATTACCACATCAACCGCCTTGATTTCATGCCCATCAGGTGCAGCAGGCAATTGCGCCAGAATGACATCATCATGGGGAATATCGACAAGCTGATCATTTTCGGCTTCATAAAAATGGTGATGATGATCGGTGTTGGTGTCAAACAGGCTGTAGTCATTATGAACCATCACCCGACGAAGCAAGCCAGCATCGGTAAATTGGTTCAATGTATTATAAACCGTGCCGCCCGACACATGCAGACCAGCGGCGGTGATTTCTTCGGTCAAGCTATCTGCCGTCACATGGCGATGACGGCCATCAAGAAGCAGGGCGGCAATCGCAACCCGCTGGCGCGTTGGCCGCAAGCCGGCAAGGCGCAGTTTTTCGGCAAAATGCGCCTTTGACGTCATTCTGTCATTTTGGGTCATATTTTCTTTGATCATCTTTCCCATCGCTGGGTCAAAATGAGCGGTCACCGGTCAAATGTCAATAATGCCTTGGCTTGGAGGGGCATTTCGTGCTTTCTATAAGGCGTTAAAAGCTGCGCTTCACTTCGCAGCAAAAGACAGGAAACCAAGTGATTTTCTATGTTGGCCTTGCCTATCTTCGGCGTTTTGACCGATTTCACCGGCATCACAGGAAAATCAAAAACCAGCAGGCCTGCAAGGTCATTTCAGCCTTAGATGCGCGCCCGTTTGTAACAAGGAAGTTAAGATGTCGCCCAAAGACCAGAGCTCTTTTACCTATGATGAATTAATCAGCTGCGCCAAAGGCCAGATGTTCGGGCCAGGAAACCCACAATTGCCCTTGCCACCAATGCTGATGTGTGACCGCATCACACGCATTGATGATAATGGTGGCGAATTTGGCAAAGGCCAAATTGACGCTGAATTTGATTTGAACCCCGATCTTTGGTTCTTCCCCTGCCATTTTGAAGGCGATCCGGTTATGCCGGGCTGTCTTGGCATGGATGCGCTATGGCAGCTTGTTGGCTTTTTTCTGGGCTGGTCAGGCGGGCTTGGACGGGGGCGCGCCCTGTCGGATGGTGAGGTAAAATTCACCGGTCAGATTCTACCAAGCAATAAGCTTGTGACCTTTCGTCTTGATATGAAGCGCGTCATCATGCGCCGCCTTGTGATGGGCATTGCCGATGGCAAAGTGCTTTGCGATGGTGAAGTTGTTTTTGAAGCCAATGATATCCGCGTTGGCCTATTTACCCCTGAAGGAGCTTAAAGATCATGCGCCGTGTTGCCATTACCGGAATCGGAATCGTTTCCTCGATTGGAAATAATGTCAGCGAAGTTACCACCTCGTTGCGTAACGGAACCTCGGGCATTGTTGCCGCGCCGGAATATACCGAGCTTGGATTCCGCAGTCAGGTGCATGGCACCGTCAAGCTTGATGTTGCCGACCATGTCGATCGCAAACAGCTTCGCTTTATGGGCGAAGGGGCAGCCTATGCAGTCCTGGCTATGGAACAGGCCATTGCCGATGCCGGCCTTGAAGATCATCATGTATCAAATGAGCGAAGTGGCCTTGTAGCCGGTTCGGGCGGCCCATCAACAGCCAATCTGCTTGCCGCATTCGATATTACCCGCGAAAAAGGGCCAAAACGGATTGGGCCTTACATGGTGCCGCGCTGTATGTCGTCAACCGTTTCGGCCTGTATCGCCACTTTTTTCAAAATTCGTGGCATCAATTATTCGATTTCATCTGCTTGTTCAACCTCGGCGCATTGTATTACCGCTGGTGCTGATGCCATTCGCAGTGGCAGTCAGGATATTGTCTTTGCTGGTGGTGGCGAAGAGCTGCATTGGACTTTGTCCGTTCTGTTTGACGCAATGGGGGCAATGTCATCAAAATATAATGACACGCCAGAACTGGCCTCACGCCCCTATGATGCCGACCGTGATGGATTTGTAATCGCTGGCGGCGGCGGCATGGTTGTTCTTGAAGATATGGATCATGCCGTGGCACGCGGTGCAAAAATCTATGCAGAACTGGTTGGCTATGGTGCCAATTCAGACGGCGCCGATATGGTTGCCCCATCAGGTGAAGGCGCGGTTCGTTGCATGGAGCTGGCGCTTGCCGGTTTTGATGGCAACAAGCTAACCGACAAGGTGGATTACATCAATGCACATGGCACCTCGACGCCCGTTGGCGATGTAAAGGAACTTGACGCGGTTCGCACTGTTTTTGGCCCGCGTGGTTATCTTCCAATTGTCACTTCGACCAAATCGCTGACCGGCCATTCGCTTGGCGCAACAGGGGTTCAAGAAGCCATCTATACGATTATCATGATGCAGAATAAATTCATTGCCGCATCAGCCAATATCCAAACGCCCGATCCGGCCATTGGCGATATTCCGGTGGCGCAAACCCGCATGGATGATTTTTCAATCAATCTGGCGCTATCCAACTCATTTGGCTTTGGCGGCACCAACGCCACATTGGCCTTGCGAAAGGTATAAATATGCAGCCCGGAACTTTACTGGCTGGTAAACGCGGCCTTGTGATGGGTGTTGCTAATGACAAATCCATCGCATGGGGCATTGCCGAAGCCGCCGCCAAACAGGGCGCCGAAATTGCCTTTTCCTATCAAATGGAAGGGTTTGGCAAAAGGCTGGCTCCCTTGGCCGAATCAATTGGATCAAAGATTATGATCGAATGTGATGTTGCCAAAGACGGCGCAGTTGACCGCTGTTTTGCCGAATTGGCAACTCAATGGCCAACAATTGATTTTGTCGTTCATGCATTGGCATTTTCCGACAAGAATGAATTAAAGGGCGCCTATATGGATACGAGCCGCGAGAATTTCGAAAATACCATGATGGTATCGGCCTATTCCTTTACCGAAGTCGCGCGTGCCGCCCGCAACATGATGCCCGATGGTGGCGCATTGGTAACACTTAGCTTTCTTGGTGCGCAGCGAAGCACACCAAATTATAATGTCATGGGCGTTGCCAAAGCGGCCTTAGAAGCCTCGGTTCGCTATCTTGCGGTTGATCTTGGTGGTCAAAATATTCGGGTCAATGCGTTATCGGCCGGGCCAATGCGAACCCTTGCTGGCGCTGCTATTACCGGTGCGCGACATATTTTCCGGCATGCCGAACATCATGCGCCACTCAAACGCAATCCCGGACTTGATGAGGTCGGGCGGGCCGGTCTTTATCTGGTTTCAGATCTAGCGTCAGGCGTAACTGGCGAAGTGCATTTTGTTGATGGTGGTTATAATAGCGTTGGCATTCCGGGCGAAGCCTAGGCTGAAATGATTACGCGCACATAAAAGGCGGTGCCAATGGCACCGCCTTTTTTCGTCTTGGTCGATTCCTGTGGCGGCTTATTCAGCGTCTTCAGCAGCAGCAGCCTCAAGATCGGCACCTGTTTCCTGATCAACACGCTTCATCGACAGCTTTACCTTACCACGGTCATCAAAGCCGATGACCTTAACCTTAACCGAGTCACCATCTTTACAGATGTCAGTGGTTTTTTCAGTGCGGCCATTTTGCAGCTCAGAAATATGAACCAGCCCGTCTTTTGCCCCAAGGAAATTGACGAAAGCGCCAAAATCAACGGTTTTAACAACGGTGCCATCATAAATCACGCCAAGCTCAGGCTCGGCAACGATATCACGAATCCGCGCAACAGCGGCTTCGCCTGATGAGCCTGAAACCGCCGCAACCTTGACGGTGCCATCATCTTCGATATCAATCTTGGCACCGGTTTCTTCACAGATCTCACGGATGATCTTGCCACCCGGGCCAATGATGTCGCGGATTTTATCAACCGGAATTTTCAAGGTGGTGATCTTCGGCGCGCTATCGGCCAAATCATCACGCGCCGAGGTCAATGCCTTGGCCATTTCACCAAGAATATGGATCCGGCCATCGCGTGCCTGATCTAGTGCAATCTGCATGATCTCAGGTGTGATTGATGTGATTTTGATATCCATCTGCAATGAGGTTACACCATTTTGTGAACCGGCAACTTTAAAGTCCATATCGCCAAGATGATCTTCATCACCAAGAATATCGGACAGAACGGCAAAATCATCACCTTCCTTGATCAATCCCATCGCGATACCGGCAACCGGACGTTTCAACGGCACACCAGCATCCATCATCGCCAATGAGCCACCACAAACGGTCGCCATTGAAGATGAGCCGTTTGATTCGGTGATTTCAGAAACAAGCCGGATCGTGTAAGGAAATTCTTCTTTGGTTGGCAGTAACGGACGAAGCGCACGCCATGCCAATTTTCCATGACCAATTTCACGACGACCAGGCGAACCAACACGGCCAGCCTCGCCAACTGAATATGGCGGGAAGTTGTAATGAAGCATGAAGCTAGACCGGCTTTCACCAACCAACGCATCAATGATCTGCTCATCCTGACCCGTGCCAAGCGTGGCAACAACCATCGCCTGTGTTTCACCACGCGTGAACAAAGATGATCCATGCGCCCGGGGGAGGAATCCTGCCTCGGCAACAATCTGGCGAACTGTCTTTGTGTCACGACCATCAATCCGAACGCCGGTTTTCAAGATCGCACCACGAACAACATCGGCTTCCATGCCTTTGATCAGACCACCAACAAGAACGGCATCATATTCATCGCCAAGCGCTGTTTTTGCTTCGGCGCGAACCTCATTCAAAGCTGCCTGACGATCGGTTTTATCGGCAATTTTATAGGCCGTTTCAAAACCCTTGGCAAAACCCTTGAGAACCTTGTTGATATCAGCAATTTCAGCTGGCTCTTCTGGCAAGGCGCGAGGTTCTTTTGCACATGATTCAGCCAATTCGATAATGGCATCAATCACCGGCTTGACTGCCTGATGGCCAAAATTCACCGCACCAAGCATGATTTCTTCTGACAGTTCCTTGGCTTCTGATTCAACCATCAAAACGCCTTCATGCGTTCCGGCCATAATCAGATCAAGTTCACTTTCATCCATCTGGTCAACGGTTGGGTTCAAAACATAGGCCCCATCAATCCAACCAATACGCGCAGCCGCAATCGGGCCAAAGAACGGCACACCTGACAGCGTCAAAGCTGCCGAGGCACCAATCATTGCGGCAATATCAGGGTTATTTTCCATATCATGCGCCAAAACGGTACAGATAACCTGTGTTTCACATTTGAATGATTTCGGGAATAGCGGACGGATTGGGCGGTCAATCAAACGGCAAACGAGGGGTTCATTTTCCGAAGGACGGCCTTCACGCTTGAAAAAGCCACCGGGGATTTTACCCGCAGCGAAGGCTTTTTCCTGATAATTGACGGTCAATGGGAAAAAATCCTGACCAGGCTTTGGGCTTTGCGCCGCAACAGCTGTACATAATACTTTAGTCTCACCAAGGCTTACCATAACGGCGCCATCGGCTTGACGGGCAACTTTACCGGTTTCAAGAACCAGCTTTGTACCGCCCCATTCCAATTCTTTGCGGAATAACTTGAACATCTATTTCATCTCTTTCATTTCATCTCAACGCCAGCAATCCAGCGAGAGAACAGCAAAAATACAACGCACATCCTCATGATGAACATTGCTGTGATAAAGGAATTAAAATGTTTTGAAGGTTGTCTCGTCTTGCCAGCGCTCTGTCTGCATCTGGTTGTCGGGGGCACCCTCAATCGGCCTTGTTCGTGCCCTGTTAATTCCTAATCCCTTTGATCACGGCTTTTCTCGCACGCAATCTTGAAAAAAGCAAATAAAATGCGCCACATGCAAAAACCGCCCTACCAATGGCAGGACGGTTTTTATCGACTTGATGTCAGGCGGGATTAGCGGCGTAGGCCCAGCTTTTCAATCAATGCCTTATAGGTCGCCACATCGCCCGACTTGATATAGTCAAGAAGGCTGCGACGCTGGCCAACCATGGCCAAAAGGCCACGACGTGACCCGAAATCTTTTTTATGATCTTTTAGATGCTCGGTCAGGTTACGAATACGCTCAGACAAAATAGCCACCTGAACTGATGCAGATCCTGAATCCTTGTCATTTTTACCAAACTCTGTAATCAGCTCGGCTTTACGTTCCTGTGTAATCGACATCGAAACCTCCTATAATGGGTTTAAGTTAAATATTCAGCACACGAACGGGACAGACCGCGCCAGCCTTGACCACCACCAAAGCCACCGGACGGTTTCCCTCCATGGCGATTGCGGTTGCACCAGTCAAAAGTGCCTGAAAACGATCCTGTGCTGATGCACTGATCGCCGGAAGCGTCTGACCATGGCGAAGCTTGGTTGCCTCATTCCCTGAAATGGGTAGCGCCGGGATGTCGTCCAGCGCACTCACGACAGGATGCAAATGCTCTAAAGCGGCGGCACTATGCGGCAGCTTCTCTAAAAAATCCAGTGAAATCGCATGATCGGCGTGAAATTGTCCGACCGAAAGCCGCCGAAGCGCGGTGACATGCGCCGCCGTGCCAAGATCGCGGCCAAGGTCACGCGCCAGCGCCCGAATATAAGCCCCCTTGCCGCAGGCAACATAGAATCGGGCGTGATCCTGATCCGCGGCAAGGCGGCGAAATGATTCAATATAAATCTGCCGCGATTCCAGCGTGATCGCCGCGTCATCATCGGCTGCTTTCCGCGCCAGATCATAGGCACGTTTACCATCAACCTTAATCGCCGAATAGACCGGCGGTACTTGTTGGATATGGCCCTGATATTGTTCGAGCGCCGCATCAATCGCGGCCTCATCGGGTCGGTGATCGGACTGACGAGTGACGTTGCCTTCGCCATCATCAGTGCTGGTTTCACTTCCCCACGCCAATTCAAATTCATAGGTCTTCTGCTGGCCCATAGCAAAAGACACAGTCTTAGTGGCCTCGCCAAGCGCGATGGGAAGAACACCGCTTGCCAGCGGGTCAAGCGTGCCGCCATGCCCGGCCTTTGCGGCATCAAAGACACGCATGACAATGGCCACGGCCTTGGCCGAACTTATGCCTTTTGGTTTATCAAGATTAACCCAGCCATGAATTGGCTGTCCGCGTTTGCGTGCCATCGCACAGTCAGCCTTGGCGGATGGCGGCAAAAAGCTCGTTCATCCGCGCTGCATTTTCAAAGCTTTCATCGAGCAGAAACCGCAGGCGCGGGGTACGCCGCAAATGCACTTTTTTGGCAACAAAGGACTGGATCAAAGGCGCCAACCGGTTCAAAGCTGGCAAAACAACTTCGATATTGACCCCGCCAAGCGGCATTGTATAGACCCGCGCATTGGCCAGATCAGGACTAACGGTAATTTCTGAAATGGTGATCGACACATTGGCCAGATCAGGATCAAAGAAATCTTCGCGCATCAAAATTTCCGACAAAGCATGGCGCAAGGTTTCACCAACACGCAATTGACGCTGGCTTGGCCCTTTTGCAGATTGCGGACGACGCGATTTTGACGGCATGACCCTCATCCCTTTAACCAAGTGTCAGGACACGCCAAACCGGCGCATCCTGTCACCAACTTAGCCGGTGTTAATCGAGTGTTCGTGCAACTTCACGAAGTTCGAAACATTCGATCATATCTTTTTCCTGAAGGTCGGAATAATTTTCAAATCCCATACCGCATTCAAAGCCTTCGCGCACTTCTTTGACTTCGTCTTTAAAGCGTTTCAGGGTTTTGAGCGAGCCTTCATGGATGACCACATTATCACGCAGCAAACGAACCTTGCAGCCACGTTTGATGACGCCTTCGGTCACCATACAACCGGCAATCTTGCCAATTTTTGACACACCAAAGACCTGACGAATTTCTGCGTAACCAATGAAATCTTCTTGCGTATCGGGGCTAAGAAGGCCGCCCATCGCCGCTTTGACTTCATCGATAAGTTCATAAATGATCGAGTGATAGCGGATTTCAACACCATCACGTTTTGCCAGATCACGCGCCTGCGGAATCGCCCGAACGTTAAAGCCAATAACAATGGCATTTGATGCGGCGGCAAGGCTGATATCAGATTCGCTAAGCGCACCAACACCGGCCGATAACAGACGCACCTTCACCTGTTCGGTTCCCAGCTTTTCTAGCGCAACGCGAATGGCCTCAAGCGAGCCATGAACATCAGTCTTGATCACAACCGGTAATTCTTCAGCTTCACCAGCGGCAATTGCCGATAGCATCTGTTCAACCGATCCACGCGCACCGCGGGCGGCCTCGTGATCACGGTTGCGGCGTGTCCGATATTCGGCAATTTCACGCGCACGCGCTTCGCTTTCAACAACAACGCAGCTATCGCCCGCCATCGGGGTGCCGTTCAGACCCAGAATTTCAACAGGCTGGCCTGGGCCAGCTGATTGCAGAGTTTTGCCGCGATCATCCAGCAACGCACGAACACGGCCGCTTTCTGCACCAATGACAAAAATATCGCCTTGCTTCAAGGTGCCGCGCTGTACCAGCAATGTGGCAACCGATCCCTTGCCGCGCTCAACCTTTGATTCAACAACAACACCTTCGGCTGGACGATCAGGATTGGCTTTCAATTCGAGAAGTTCAGCCTGCAACATGATGGCTTCTTCCAGCTTGTCGAGACCCATTCCTGTATGCGCCGAAACATCAACACATAAAACATCGCCACCAAAATCTTCAGTGATGATTTCATGCTGCAACAAATCACTTCTTACGCGCGCCGGATCGGCTGCAGGCTTGTCACATTTGTTGATTGCAACAATTGTCGGACATCCAGCTGCCTTGGCATGGTTAATGGCTTCGATGGTTTGCATCATGACCGAATCATCAGCCGCCACAACGAGAACGACAATATCAGTGATATTCGCGCCGCGTGACCGCATTTCGGTAAAGGCTTCATGGCCCGGCGTATCAATGAATGTAATCACATTATCGGCAACAGTCGTGATCTGATAGGCGCCGATATGCTGGGTGATTCCCCCTGATTCACCAGCCGCAACATCGGTACGGCGAATGGCATCAAGAAGGCTGGTTTTACCATGGTCAACATGACCCATGATGGTCACGACAGGTGGACGTGGTTGCAGGCTTTCCGCCGGATCATCATCACCACCAAGACCAATTTCGATATCCGATTCAGATACACGCTGAATCCGATGACCAAATTCGCCAGCGACCAATTCAGCCGTTTCACCATCAATGGCCTGTGTTGCGGTTGCCATAATGTTCAGCTTCATCAGCTCTTTCACCACATCGGCTGTCCGTTCGGCCATCCGGTTTGCCAATTCACTTACGGTAATGCTGTCAGGAATGACCACATCACGAAGCTGTTTGACCTGCGGTTGTTCTTCACGCATCCGCGCCCGCTCGCGCTGGCGCTTGACCGAAGCCAGCGACCGCTGGCGACGGCTATCATCACCCGACAAAGCCTGCGTGATGGTCATTTTACCTGATTGGCGACGGCCCGCAGCTTCGCGGCGTGGTGCTGGACGACGCGGTGCCATTTCTTCGGCTTCGCGGCGGCGGCGATTTTGCATTTCGGTTGGCGTTGGGCCAAATTTATTGACCGCTGCCGCAGCATCGCTTGGCGCATCTTCCGTGACCTGACGACGAGCTGCATGCGCATCGGTATGTTTTTTATTCTCTTCGCTACGACGACGCTCTTCACCAGCCTCGATTTCCTGCAATTCAGCAAGTTCGGCAGCGCGGCGCGCGGCGACCGGATCAAGCGGCACTTCTGGTTCTGGCGCGACTTCTGGTGCAGCGGCTTCAACCGGTGTTTCGACCGGCACCTCACCTGACGCATCAGCATGATCATCAGCTGGAACATTTGCCCCGCCGGTTGGTGCATCAGCCTTGGCAAGGCCTTCTTGCAGGGCGCGAACACGCGCAGCGCGTTCTTGCGCTGTCAGCCGATCATCAGCGGCAGGCGCAGATGGGGCTGGCGCCGCCGGCGCGGCGGCAGTTTGTACGGGTTCGACGACCGCTGGCTCAGGCGCTGTTGCCCCACCGCGTTGCGGCGCAGCCGGGGCGCGTTTGCGCCGGACTTCAACTTGAACCGTTTTGCGCACACCACCAACTGCTGGCCCGGCGCGTAGCTTGCTGGCGTCAATATTGCCTAGCGTCAGTTTGCTACCTGAGAGACTCAGTTTTTTTGGTTTACTGCTATCGTCAGTCATTTCGAACCTTTCTTGGTATCAACCACCGCATAATCACGCATACGCTGGTCAAACCGTTACGCCTAGGTGATACACCGGTCAGGCAGGTCATTACAACCCGCTGTTGTGTAAAACCCGTCTAAACGCATGATATCTTCATGAACCGTGCGTACTAATTTTCCTGAACCATTGCCACTCGATGCGCGCAATCCGACAAAAGCCAGACTATCACGGCCACAAATGCGGCCAAGTTCGGTTGCGCTAAATGACTGGCTGACCCAATCGACATCAAGCTTGGATTTCATTTTTGCAAGTTCGCGCGGCGATGCATCCGCCGCGGCAAGCAACCCTTCAAAATGGCCTTCAGATAATAATTTGCCGCCGCCACCAAGAAGCACACCAGCGCGGCGTGCCATTGATGCTGTGGCAATGATGCGCGCCCGTAATCCAACGGCAATGGCGGCAATATCGGCATCAACCGATTTCAACCCCACACCAAGAGCGCGTTTCAAATGACCCTTTTGATCGGCTTTGCGAATGACAGAGTCTTCGGCTGTCACCCACGCGCCACGGCCGGGCAGTCGTCCTGCAAGATCGGCAACAGCATAGCCATCCGGCGCCGCAACAAAGCGAATTAGCTTGTGCGGGGGAAGCGTTTTCCCAGTTGCGATACAGGTGCGCTCAGCCATGACAGATAGCCCCTCATGGCCTAGCTGTCAGACAAAGCCGACGCATCGTCGGTGTCTGTGCTGTCAGCGGTTTCATCAGCAAACCAATGCGCCCGCGCTGCCATGATAATATCACCAGCTTCGCCGTCATCGCTAAGACCATGCTGGCCCAAAAATTCGACAAGCTCTTCATTATCAAGACCAGCAAGATCATCAAGCGTGCGGATTTCATTTTCGGCAAGGGTCAACAACATGGCAAGGCTGATATATTCAAAAGACCGAAGATCATCAGCAACTTTCATCTCATCAAGCGCAGCATTGATCCGGCCCGATTCACGCTCGACAAATTCGACGGCGCGATTCTGCAATTCGCCAGCAATATCTTCGTCAAAGCCCTGAATGGCGGCCAGCTCTTCCAATGTGCTTTCGGCAATTTCTTCAGGGAAGACAAAGCCTTCAGCAACAAGAAGATGGGCAATCACGTCATCAATATTCAACGCATCAATAAAGCGCGTTGAACGGGTTTTGAACTCTTCTTGACGGCGTTCTGATTCTTCAGCCTCGGTCAGAACATCAATATACCAACCAGACAATTGCGACGCCAAACGCACATTCTGGCCACGACGTCCAATCGCAAGGCTCAATTGATCATCTGGAACAACAACTTCCATCCGACCAGCAACCTCATCCATCACCACTTTGGCGACTTCGGCAGGCGCCAATGCATTCACCACAAAAGCGGCTGGATCTTCGATATAGGGAATGATTTCGACTTTTTCGCCCTGCAATTCGCCAACAACAGCCTGAACACGGCTACCGCGCATACCAACACAAGCGCCAACTGGATCAATGCCTGGATCATTTGACAGAACGGCAATTTTGGCACGGCTGCCCGGCTCGCGGGCAACGCCCTTGATTTCGATAATGCCATCATAGATTTCTGGCACTTCTTGGGTAAACAGCTTGGCCATGAATTCATTGCAGGCACGCGATAGGAAAATTTGCGGGCCGCGTGGCTCTTCACGAACATCAATAATATAGGCGCGAACCCGATCGCCTTGGCGCAAATTTTCACGCGGGATCATTTCCTCACGGCGAATCACCGCTTCGGCACGGCCAAGGTCAACCGTGATTGAATAGCTCTCAGCGCGCTTGACCGTACCAACGACAATTTCGCCGATCCGGTGCTTATATTCCTCAAACTGGCGCGCCCGTTCAGCATCGCGCACTTTTTGTGAAATAACCTGTTTTGCTGTTTGCGCGGCAATTCGGCCAAATTCGATTGGTGGCAAAGATTGACGCCAAAATTCACCAGCGGCCAATGGCGGGTTTTGCTTGGCGCCTTCGGCAAGGCTCATCTGCATCGATTCATCTTCAACTTCTTCGACAACTTCGATCCAGCGCTCGAGACGAATGGCACCGGTTTTGCGATCAATCATCGCCCGGATATCACGATCCAACCCATATTTCGCCCGGCCGGCCTTTTGGATGGCTTCTTCCATCGCCAGCATGACTTCTTCGCGTTCAATCGATTTTTCACGCGCCACCACATCGGCAACTTGAATTAGCTCGAGGCCAGGAATTGATGATGTATCCATAGTCGTCTCACCTTTGATTTGTCTTTGCACCATATGCGGCGCGGCATTTATCACGAAAATTCTTTGTTCTTTTGACCTTAATCTATCGCCATTTCGGGCCTAGCTTCGCCGTTCGATAATTTCACTTGGATCGATCCGTGCCGATTCAATATCATCAAAGGCAAATTCAAATCTGCCAAAGCTTGTTTCAAGGCCAATCTTGCCATCTTCAGACAGGCCGGTAAGGCGGCCTTGGAACCGCCGCCGTCCATCAAGCATCATGCATAATGTTATTTTCGCCAATTCACCATTAAACCGGGCAAAATGTTCAATGCGCGTCAAAGGCCGGTCAATGCCGGGTGAGCTCACTTCAAGAACATAAGCAGCGGCAATTGGGTCATCAACATCAAGCAATGTCGAAATATGCCGACTTAACATCTGGCAATCTTCGACCGTCATCTCACGATCTTCTTTCGGCTCGGCCATAATCTGCAACTGGTTGCGACCCGTTTGCCCACCTGAAAACTGAACCCGCACAAGGCCAAAGCCAAGCTCGGTGATCGCATCTTCGATAATCTGGCTTATCTTGGCTTCGACCAAAACGCCTCCTAAAACCTGAATGGTGGCTTGCCAAAATGGCAACAGCCGAAACTCTAACCTAGCTGAACTGCCTGTTAAAAACGGGCCAAAACCCCTTAAAAAAGACAATAAAAAAGTGGGCCAGTGGCCCACCGTCTGACTGCGACAGCTTTATTTCGTTTTGTTATAAGCGGTGATTAGCAAAAAAGCAAGAGGCAAGAGGTGACAAGCCTGTGAGATCAATTTATCGTTCATCCATTTACAAAATGGTCAGATCAGCCCGCGATACCGCATCGCTGAAAAAGAAACCATGATGATTGGCGTTCGGCGCGATCGGCTTTTTTCATATAGCGGGTTTCTGGCAAATCGGCAGGGCGTTGTCGCCAATCTTGGGGGCCGCGCGCTGTCCATATAAAATCGGCATGCGCGCTGGCAGCCTGCAAAAGCCAGCTTTTTGCCGTTGGATCATCGCTTGCCAGAACCAGCCGTCCGCCCGGCCGAATCATCACACCAAGCTGGTCAAGAAGCGCTGTTTGCAGAATACGCCGCGCCGCATGCCGCTTTTTGGGCCACGGATCGGGAAACATGATAAAAGCGCCAGCAAGGCTTGCCGTCCCAAGACTAGGCATGATCAGCCGAACATCATCTGGCCAGATGCGGATATTGCCAAGCCGTTGTTCATGAATATGACGAAGTAGGCTGGCAACACCATTGATAAAAGGTTCAGCCCCGATGAAATCACAGTCAGGCATGGCCGCCGCAAGGCCAGCCAGATGTTCACCACCGCCAAAGCCGATTTCAAGATAGCGATCTGCCTTGCGGCCAAATTGATCATCAATAGGCCGTGCCGGATCAAAGGCAAATTGCGGCAAATCTTCATCAAGAAGCCGCTTCATTGAAGCGCGAAGCGGGCGCCCTTTCCGCCGACCATAAAAACGCGGCCCCATCGGGGCCCCGTCCTTGATAACAGCATCATGATCGGCCATTGCAATATCTGCCTTATATTTGATCAGCTATTTGATTGGGCGGTAACCCTATCGTGCCGCAGCGCGCAGCGCGTCAACAAGATCGGTTGCTTCCCAGCTAAATGTACCAGGCCCTGCTTCACCAGCGATACGGCCAAAATGCCCATAGGCTGCGGTTGGCGCATAGATTGGCGCGTTCATGCCAAGATGCTGGCGAATGCCACGCGGTGTTAAATCCATGCAATCGCGAAGCGCTTCTTGCAGCTTTTGATCGTCAACCATGCCAGTGCCATGTGTATTTGCATAAAGCGATACCGGCTCGGCAACGCCAATAGCATAGGCAATCTGGATTGTGCAACGCGATGCCAAGCCCGCCGCGACAACATTTTTTGCCAAATAACGGCTGGCATAGGCGGCCGACCGGTCAACCTTTGTCGGATCCTTTCCCGAAAAAGCCCCCCCACCATGCGGCGCAGCACCACCATAAGTATCAACAATGATTTTGCGGCCGGTAAGACCCGTATCACCATCCGGCCCCCCAATCACAAATTGCCCAGTTGGATTTACCAGCAGATCATCACCTGTCACCATCCAGCCATCGGGAAGAACATTTGCAATTACCGGCGTTACAAGCGCCAGAATTTCGGCCTGTGTCGCTTTTTCAGAATGCTGTGTCGATAGAACCACCTTATGCACACCCGTTGGCCGGCCCTTATCATCATAAACAAGGCTGATCTGGCTTTTCGAATCAGGGCCGAGGATCGAATCGGCATCCTGTTTGCGCACTGTTGCAAGATCTTTTAGAATCTGGTGCGAATAATGAATTGCCGCAGGCATCAAAACATCGGTTTCATCACAGGCATATCCGAACATAAGCCCCTGATCACCCGCCCCTTCATCTTTATTATCACCTGAATCAACACCCATAGCGATATCGCTCGATTGCTCGTGAAGATAATTTTGAAACTCGAAATCAGCGTGATGAAAGGCTTTTTGCTCATAACCAATATCTTTGACCGCCGCCCGCACCGCCGGTTCGATCTCGGCCATAATCTGGGTCAATTTAGACTCGCTTGCCCGCACTTCGCCAGCCAACACAACACGGTTTGTTGTTGCCAAAGTTTCACAGGCAACCCGCGCTTCTGGTTCATGTTTCAAAAACAGGTCAAGAACCGTATCCGAGACACGGTCACATAATTTGTCGGGATGGCCTTCTGAAACAGACTCAGACGTAAAGATATAGCTCATGGATGAAATCCTGAATTTTTGTTGACGGTATCTATTGCCTGATGGAGCGGCAGAGGTCAAGCCATGCAGCGGTGCCAATAATCAAGAAAATAAGCGCAAAAAACCCCAAATTGCCGAAGCGGGCAAACGGTGTTGGCGACAAAGCCAATGGCACCGGCAGATCAAGAACACCCTGCGAGCCAAGCCCTATCTGTCCAAGAATACGACCATAGGAATCAAAGCCGGCAGTGATACCCGTATTGGCAACGCGCATCAGCGGCAAGCCTTCTTCAACCGCACGCATCTGCGCTTGCACAAGATGCTGCCATGGCCCTGCGCTTTGGCCGAACCATGCATCATTGGTGATATTGATCATCATATCTGGGCGCATCTCTTGACCAATGACCGCACCGGCAAAAATCACTTCATAGCAAATCAGCATTTGCATGGTGCCATAGCCGTCAAGACGCATCAGGATGTTATTTTCGCCAGGCACAAAATCAATCGGGCCAACAATCGGCTCGAGAAATGGCAACCATTTGCGAAATGGCATATATTCGCCAAAAGGCACAAGATGACGTTTGTCATAAACAGCTTTTATCGCACCGCTATGGTCAATCATAATGGCCGAATTCAGCAAAGTGCGCCTGCCGCCAAGTCGCGGGATACCCGTAATCACCACGCCATCATTTTGCGTAGCATTGCGAATGGTTGTGTCGAGCAATGATTTGTTGCGACTGGCAAATCCGGCAAAGGCGGTTTCCGGCCAGATCACCAATTTTGGCACCGCATCGCCTTGACGTGACAGGGTGACAAGCCGGTCGAGATGGCGTTGGCGTTTGCTTCGATCCCATTTATCAGCTTGTGGTATCGCCGGTTGCACAAGCCTGACCATCGATTCTGATGGTGAATAACCATTCGATGAATTGGCAAGCCGCGCCGCCCCAAAGGCGGCAAGCACCAGAGGCAATATCAAAAATAGCGCGGCAAAACGCCGATGTCCCAAAACCCAGAATGCCGGTACCAGCGCAAAAAATAACGCAATGACACATAGTCCATAGGCGCCAATCACACTGGCCGCTTGCAGGCTGGCAAGATCAACAGCAAATAAACTGCCGGTCAGATTCCACGGAAATCCGGTTGCCACAAAACCGCGCGCCCATTCGCCAAGGCTAAAAAAAGCAACAAACCAGAATAGGCGCGCCACCGGTCGTCGTCCAAATGACCATGAAACCATCGCGGCGATGGCCCAGAAAAACGCCAAAACAAATGCCAGTGCCAGCGCCATAAATGGCGTTACAATCCAAAGCGATGGCGACTCAACCATCAGCGAATGCGACACCCAATAGGTCGATGCGAGAAACCATCCTGTGCCAGCTGCGCCAAAAATCATCGAAGCCTGCATTCGGCTCTCAGCTTTTAAATAGGCAAGAAGCGGAATCGATAAGGCAAAAATCGCTGGCAATAAGAATAGCGGCGGCAAGGACAGGCTTGCAAATGCACCGGCAAGCAAATGCCAGAAAAGCACAAGAAAGCGGCCTTTAGTCCTGTTTGCTAGAGCTGGTTTTAACACGCGGCAATCCACGAAGTTTTAACAAAGTGACGCGGCGCGGGTCTCCTTCAAGAATTTCAAACTGTATCCCGCCGCGATGACGCACAACCTCGCCACGACCAGGCACCCGCCCGGCAAGCGCACAGACCAATCCGCCAAGCGTATCAATCTCGTCACGTTCATCATCATCAAGCAAAGGGCCGGTAATCGCTTCAAGAACTTCAACTTCAAGCCGTGCATCAGCAATGGCAGTACCATCGCCCTTTTGCTCAAACCGCAATTGCGCCGTGGTGTCATGTTCATCTTCAATTTCACCAACAATTTCCTCGACCAGATCTTCGATCGTGATCAAACCATCAACCCCGCCAAATTCATCAACAACCAGCGCCAAATGGCGGCGGCGCAAACGCATTTCATGAAGCAGATCAAGAAGCCGGATTGTTGGCGATATAAACAGGGCCGGCCGCAAAAGACTTTCGACTCCGGGCGTGTGACCGTTGCGAAGATGTGCAAATAAATCCTTGATATGGATAATGCCAACAACGTCATCCAGCGTGTTACGGTAAACCGGCACGCGGCTGTGATTGGCATCGCTCATTTGCCGGATAATGTCATCAAAGCCATCAGCAAGCGCAACCGAAACAATATCGGCACGCGGAATCATCACATCGGCAGCGGTAATATCGCGAAGCCCAAGAAAATTCTGCAACAGCGTGCCTTCATGGCTGTCAAAACTGGTCTTGTCATCAAGCGATTCTTGAAGCAATTCGGTCAGTTCTTCGCGGCGCGATGACGGACGGGCAAATGAGGGGAAAAACCTCCCAAGAAACGACATCATTATCCGGCCTCCCGCGTGCCAAGCCCAAGCCCATCATCAAGATAGGGATTGGCAATCTTCATCTGGCCAAGAAGGGCTATTTCCAGCGCTTCCATTTCATCCGCCATCTGATCATCAATATGATCATAGCCAAGCAACTGCAAAACACCGTGGGTAAATAGATGCAATAGATGATCACCCGCCGGAATGCCAGCCTCGGCCGCTTCACGCATTACCGTTTCACCAGCAATGGCAATATCGCCAATGCCGCCATCCATTTCCGGCATATCATCACCCGGATAGAGATCGTCACCTGCCGGAAAAGATAGAACATTGGTTGATTTATCAAAGCCGCGATGAAGAAAATTCATCGACCGCATGTCACCATCATTGCACAGCAAAAGACTGACCGTCTGCGGGTCAAGCGATAGCCGTGACGCCATGTGATCAAGCATTACTGGCCCGCGTTTTTGCAAATCTTCAATAAGGGGGGTATGCCAGCTAGATGGATCAATGCTGACCTCGATCAAAGCGCCAGCATCAGAAGTCCATTCATCGCTCAAAAATTGATTATCCTCTGGACTGTCAGGTTCCAGAGCGTCGTCGTCATTATTCATTTCACTCGTCATGAGCTATTTTCATTTCCCATTGCACAAGCAACCGCGATAAAGCGCGCCTGTTCATGCTCTATTTGGACGTATTCTGCTGCTTTTGTCCAGCTTCATACGCCTGCAAAATACGCGCCACTACCGGATGGCGAACCACATCTTGGCCAGAAAGATGAATCATGCCGACCCCTTTAATATTGTCCAAAAGCGAAACCGCCTCGGCAAGGCCGGACGGTTGACCCGCTGGCAAATCAACCTGACTTAAATCACCCGTAATGACCATATGTGAATCCTGTCCAAGCCGGGTTAGAACCATTTTCATTTGGACAGGCGTCGTGTTTTGCGCCTCGTCAATAATCACATGCGCTGCGGTCAAGGTGCGGCCGCGCATAAAGGCAAGCGGTGCAATTTCAATCTCGCCACTGGCCAGCATCCGGTCAACTTTATCCGCCGGCATCATATCATATAGCGCATCATAAAGTGGCCGCAGGTAAGGATCGACCTTTTCTTTCATATCGCCCGGCAAAAAGCCAAGGCGTTCACCCGCTTCAACGGCAGGACGCGATAAAATAATGCGTTCGACTTCGCGCTTTTTCAACGCTTCGACGGCGCGGGCAACGGCCATGTAGGTTTTGCCAGTGCCAGCAGGCCCAAGGCCAAACACCACTTCATTGCTGCGCAGTAATTTCAGATAATCATTCTGGCCTTTGGTTTTGGCGACGATTTTCTTTTTCCAAGTGTCAAAAGATTCGCCTGCCGTTACCGCATCGGCCTGATGACCATTCACGGCCCATCGCAATGCATCTTCAACCATTGATTTATCGATATCATCACGCTTGCCATCGGCAATACGACGATAAAGATCTTCAATCACGGTTCGGGCGGTTTTGGTGGCTTTTCCAGCACCGGAAATTTTGATGCTATTGCCAAAAGAATCCAGCGTGACATCCAAAGATTTTTCGATATGAGCCAGATGCTGGTTATGTTCACCTGATAATAGCGCTAGAACGCCATTATCTTCGAATTCCATACGGATACTATTGGCTTTTGCCGCGTTCACGCCGCCCCCTTCAAATTGACGATGTCGCCAGTCATGCTGTTCTGGCGCGCTTCTGACAGACGGCAAGGCACAATCTGGCCAATCTGATCAGGATGGCCAATGAAATTCACCGCTTGCATATAGGGGCTTCGACCAGCCATTTGACCGTCACGGCCACCGGCCCGTTCGACAAGTATATCAACAATTTTGCCTTCGGTTCCTTTGTTAAAGGCAAATTGCTGAGCGTTGAGCAATTGCTGAAGGCTTTCCAGCCGTTCGGATTTTACCGATTCTGGAACCTGTATTTCGGCAGTGGCTGCCGGTGTTCCGGGGCGCGGGCTGTATTTAAACGAATAGGCCGATGCATAACCAACCTTACTGACAAGCGCCAGCGTTTCAGCAAAATCAGCGTCGCTCTCACCAGGGAAACCAACAATGAAATCACCTGACATGGCAATATCAGGGCGGATTGCGCGAAGCTTGTCAATCACCGCCAGATAGACATCACTCGTGTGACGGCGGTTCATTTCCTGCAAAATATGGTTTGATCCTGACTGGATTGGCAAATGCAGGTAAGGCATTAATTGCGGCACCTCACCATGCACGGCAATCAATTCATCATCCATATCCAGCGGGTGCGAGGTCGTATAGCGAATACGCTCAAGCCCATCAACCTCGGCAAGCGCGCGAATCAAACGACCGAGATTCCAATCTTTGCCGGAGTCATGCTCGCCATGATAGGCATTCACATTCTGCCCAAGAAGCGTCAACTCACGCGTGCCACTTGCCACCAGCCTTTTGGCTTCTTCCAAAACGGTTTTGGCCGGACGTGAAAATTCGGCGCCGCGTGTATAAGGCACAACACAAAAAGCACAAAATTTGTCACAGCCTTCTTGAACGCTCAAAAATGCAGCTGGCCCGCGCGGTGCATGCTCGCCTGGCAAGAAATCAAATTTCACCTCTTCGGGGAAATCGGTATCGATAATCCGGTTGCGGCTTGCTGGATCAATCTGGCCAACCAATTCAGGAAGCCGATGATAGGTTTGCGGCCCAACAACAATATCGACCCATGGCGCGCGGCGAATAATTTCTTCGCCTTCGGCCTGTGCCACACATCCGGCAACGGCAATCGTGACCTGACGCCCCTGCTGATCGGCAGCGCGTTCTTTGAGTTGGCGCAATCGACCAAGTTCAGAAAACACCTTTTCAGAGGCTTTTTCACGAATATGGCAAGTATTCAAAATCACCATATCAGCGCCATCAGCCATATCGGTTGGCGCATAGCCAAGCGGTGCTAGAACATCGGTCATACGGTCAGAATCATAAACATTCATCTGACAGCCGTAGGTTTTTATAAAGAGTTTTTTGGTCAAGAGCGCTATGTCACATTTCAGCAGTGCAAATCCAAGTCCCCTTGTACCGCCTAGAAGCAAAGATGGTCAAGGAAAAGCCTCAGCACGGCACCACTTCATCATGATTGCGTCAATTTTCTGATTGCCGCGTTTGTAATAGCCTTTGCGGCGGCCAAATTCGGCAAAACCAAAATGGCGATAAAGCCCAAGCGCTGGCAGGTTATCTTCGGCGACTTCAAGCGTGATTATAGCCATATTCCGGCTGGCGCCATGATCGAAAAAATGCTGCAAAAGCCGCTTGCCAACACCGCGTCTTTGCTGGCCAGGCGCAACACCAACCGATAGGATTTCAGCTTCATCATCAATGATCGTGGCAAGAAGATAGCCGCCAAGATATGAGTGTAGATCATCGGTTGATGTGGATTGCGGCTGATCATGATCTGGCCGCAGATCGACAAAGCCACAAAAAACAGGGTTGTTCTGCAATGCCATCAGGCGCAGCTGATCAAGCGCGGTTGCAAATAGTCTGGCCTCAAGCGCAGCAATAGAATCACAATCAGCCGGGGCGATACGCCGTATCATCAAGCCGATGCTTTCTTTTTCGGCCCGAGGCGCGGATCGGCGAGATAAAGCGGTGTTAATGGTGCGGCAATGCCTCTGGCAAGGTGATGCGCGGCAAGTCTGGCAATCATGCCAGCATCGACAAATAAATCATCAAGATCCTGATCAACCGCATCATCGCAAATTGTGCTACCACCCGCCAATTGAACCCGCCTGCCAGCGGCAACAAAGGCGGCAATGACGGCTTGCCTGTCATGGCCGGCAAGCAAAATAGCCTCTTGGCCAAGCGCCGAAGGCACAAGCAATGGCAATTGTTCGATCTGCGCTTCAAAAATATCACCTTGCGGTGTCATATCGGCGGCAAAAAATTGTGCATAGACATTGCCACGGCGCGTATCGGCAAGACAAAGCATTGGCAAATCGCCATCTTCACCACCACAAGAATAGGCAAGCGCCGCAAGGCCAGAAATACCAAGCCCGGGCAAATCATGCGCCAGGCAAACGCCTTTTGCCGCGGCCAATGAGACACGAAGGCCGGTAAATGACCCGGGGCCGCGCCCCGCGGCAACATGGCTGATCATGGAAAAATCAATATCTGCCTCGGCCAATGCCGAAACCGCCAATGGCACTAATGATGCGGCCTGCCCAAAGCTGGCCTCGGCCGTTTTCATGGCGCGGATCACCCCATCGGCATAGACGGCAACTGACAGTTGATTGGTGCTGGCTTCAAAGGCTAATATCACCGGCAAGACATCGGGGCGTTTCGGCGTTTTCAATCGGCTTATCCTTTTGTCCAATTCAGGTTATCCGGTTGCATCACGTTACCAAGATGCGTTAACTAAGCGCGCTCTATCATCGACAACGCCGCCGGTAAAGTCAGGGTTGTATCATTTTTTAGGTGAAAAATCTGCTATGGATATAAGGCATTATCAAAATGTTTGTCATTGGCTTGCCTATCTTGGCGCCAGATCTTTGGCCGTGTTGGTTCTGATGCTGTCTTTTCTGGGGTCGGCCTTCGCCGCGGATCATGCTGTCATTTTAATGTATCATCGGTTTGGCGAAGACCTACTTCCAAGCACGAATATCCGCCTTGATCAATTTGATGCGCATCTTGAAAAACTATCAAATGGCAATTATTCGGTCTGGCCCCTGGCAAAGATTGTCGATCATTTGCAAAATGACCTACCGCTTCCCGACCGCACTGTCGCGATTACCATTGATGATGCCTATCTATCGGTTTTCACCGAAGCGTGGCCTCGGCTAAAAGCAAAAGGCTTTCCCTTTACCGTTTTTGTCGCCACCGATCCGATTGATCGCAATCATCGCGGCTATATGAGCTGGGATCAGCTTCGGCAATTACAGGCTGATGGCGTTGGCATTGGCAGCCAGACCGCCAGTCATCCGCATATGCATTTATCAAGCCTTGCCGATATTGACGCCGAATTACAAAATTCAAACCAGCGGTTCCTAACCGAACTTGGCCTTCGTCCAAATCTGTTTGCCTATCCATATGGCGAATATAATCTGGCCGTTATCGAGCGCGTTAAAGCCGCTGGTTTCATTGCCGGTTTTGGTCAAAATTCGGGTATCGCGCATGGCTATGATGGCTATTTCGAACTGCCACGTTTTGCCATGAATGAACGTTTTGGCGCGGTGGATCGTTTGTCATTGGCGATTGACGGCCTGCCCCTCAAAGCCAGTCAAATTCTGCCTGCCGATGTTGTGATTGACAAAAACCCGCCTGCGTTTGGCTTTACGCTGGCGCCAGAGATTGCCACAAATAATCAATTGCGCTGTTTCAACAACACCT
>Ga0222716_10000420_pt1 | contig 36426 bp, 34 predicted proteins | sample C33_13DmetaG_FD_165044 | JGI IMG/M metagenome (GOLD analysis project Ga0222716, IMG submission 165044) | Estuarine water microbial communities from San Francisco Bay, California, United States - C33_13D | ecosystem: Environmental > Aquatic > Marine > Unclassified | place: USA: California... | reverse complement strand
AATGGCAATGAAGAAATTATAAATGTTGATCATTTTATTCCTCTTTTTGGTCTTTCTCCTAAACTTGGCCCAATTGCAAATTGGGGTTTAGAAATTGAAAAAAATGCAATTAAGGTTGATACATATGACTATCAAACTAATATTCCTGGAATTTTTGCAATTGGAGATGTAAATACTTATCCAGGTAAATTAAAACTAATTCTATGTGGTTTTCATGAGGCTACTCTTATGTGTCAATCTGCATATAAGATTATTAATCCTGGCAAGAAATATGTTCTTAAATATACTACTGTTAGTGGAATTGACGGTTTTGACGGTTCAAGAAAGGAAGCTCCAAAAGCAGTTGTACAAGCAATAAATGAATAACTAGAACTACATGTCTGACGTAAAATTGAAGATAACTGATAGACATGGAGTAACCCATGAAGTACTAGCACCAACTGATATGGCTATGAATCTAATGGAGGTAATACGTTCATACGAGTTAGCTCCAGAAGGAACCATTGGGATTTGTGGGGGTATGGCTATGTGTGCTTCTTGTCAATGCTATATAACATCTGATCATGATTTGCCCGAAATGGAAGACGAAGAAGAGGCTATGTTATCAGAAGCATTTAATATTACAGACAAAAGCAGATTGGGTTGTCAAATTTCAATAAATAAAAATATGAATGGATTAGAAGCAACTATTGCTCCTGAAGAATAAATTATAATTCTAGAGCTTTTTTAATATTGTTATCCATCAAATGCTGTTTAGGATCCTCTAAACAATCCTTTAACCTACATAAAAATCCAACTGAAGATTTACCATCAATTATCCTATGATCATAAGACAAAGCAAGATACATTATAGGTCTAACTACCACTTTTCCATCAATAACGACTGGTCTTTCAACAATATTATGCATACCTAATATTGCACTCTGGGGAGGATTTATTATTGGTGTAGACAGCATTGAACCAAAAACACCCCCATTAGTAATTGTAAAGGTACCTCCTAGCATTTCATCAATAGTTATTTTTCCATCTCGTGCTTTAATAGCTAATCTTTTAATCTCACTTTCAATATCTTTAAAAGTTAGATCCTGTGCATTTCTTACAACTGGAACCATAAGACCTTTAGGAGCACTTACAGCAATTCCAATATCCATATAATTAAAATGAATAATATTTTCTCCCTCAATCATTGCATTAACATCTGGAAAATCAAGTAAAGCTGTTGTGACTGCTTTTGTGAAAAACGACATAAATCCTAAATTCATGTCATGCTTATCAATAAATTTCTGCTTATAATCTGATCTTAGATTCATAATTGATGACATATCTACTTCATTAAAAGTAGTTAGCATTGCAGTCTCGTTTTTAACAGTAACTAATCTTGTTGCAATTTTTCTTCTGAGTGAAGACATTTTTTTAGATGTATACTCTCTTCCAATAGCATTTGAAGAGTTATTAATCATTTCTAAAACATCATTTTTAGTTATTTTCCCGTCTTCGCCACTCCCTTTAACATCGTCTAACTTTAAGTTATTTTTCTTAATGATCGCATCAGCTAATGGAGTTGATTTAACTTTTTTATGATTATTTTGATCAACAGACAACTCCTTAGAGTTAGTTGCCTTTTCTGTTTTTTCTTTGGACGATTTTTCAGCTTGAACTTCATTAGTATCAATCAAACATACTACATCTCCAACTGCAACTGTTTCCCCTTCAGCTACAACAATTTTTATTTTACCACTTTTCTCAGCAGGAAGCTCAAGCGTTGCTTTATCAGAGTCTATTTCAGCAATTGCTTGATCTTTTTCTACGTAATCACCATCCTCTACAAGCCATTCAGCAATTTCAACTTCTGAGATGGATTCTCCAGGACTAGGAACTAACATTTCTAATAACATTGGATATTATTTAAATACTTTACAAAAGTATGATATTGTTATTTAATATTATTAAAAACCTTATCAATTATTAATTGTTGCTTGTGTTGAGAATCTTTAGTAGAACCACTTGCAGTAGCAGCACTTTCATCTCTACTAATAAGCTGGATATTATACTTTCTTAGTCTAGACAAAACAAATGACCATGCTCCCATATTTTCAGGTTCTTCCTGCACCCAAAACATTTCAGACTTATTATATTTATTATAAAGTTTATCAATAAAATCAATATTTAATGGAAATAATTGCTCAACTCTAATTATAGCAACATTTTGATTTTTTATCTTTTTTCTTTTTTCATTAAGCTCGTAATATATTTTTCCTGAGCAAAAAACGATTCGTTTTATATCTTTTGGATTAACATCAGTATCATCTATTGTATCCATAAAAACACCTTTTGACAAGTCATCTAAAGAGGAGATACATTTTGGATGTCTTAAAAGACTCTTTGGAGTCATAACGATTAAAGGTTTTCTATATTTTCGTTTAAGCTGTCTTCTTAGCACGTGAAAAAAGTTTGCTGGCGTTGTACAGTTTACAATTTGCATATTATATTGAGCGCATAATTGAAGATACCTTTCAAGCCTTGCGGAAGAATGTTCGGCACCTTGACCTTCGTATCCGTGAGGCAATAGCATTACTAAACCGCTCTGTACTTTCCACTTATCTTCGGCACAACTGATAAATTGATCTATCATAATCTGTGCTCCATTACTAAAATCACCAAATTGAGCTTCCCATATAGTTAGAGTATTTGGAGTTGTAATTGAGTAACCGTAGTCAAATCCTAACACACCATATTCTGAAAGTAAGGAATTAAAAATATTAAAATTGGTATCGTCACTTATTTTATCTAATAATGAAATTTCCTTCTCAGATTTCTCTTCCTTTATTATAGCGTGTCTGTGAGAAAATGTGCCTCTCTCAGAATCTTGACCACTAATTCTAATTGGAAAACCCTCATCAACCAATGTAGCATAAGCTAAAAGTTCCCCCATAGACCAATCTAATTGATCAGTATCTACCATTTTTCTTCTATTTTCTAATAATCTCTGCGTCTTCTTAAAGAATAGATTTTTATCTTCCACAGTATATAGATATTTTGATAATTCAATTAACCTATTTTTATCAAAAGTAGTATCAGTAGTGAAAAAATCAATTTTTGTTGATCTTGGTAATCCTGCCCATTCTTCTTCTAAGAAAGGAGTGATTTTAGCTTTCTTAATTTCTTGAGACTCATCAAAACGAGTTTCTAAAAGTGCTTTAAATTCATTGTCTGCAGCATCAATTTCAGAAATATCAAGAACTTTTTCTTTAATTAATTTAGCTTTGTATATCTCTCTTGGATTTGGGTGATTTGCAATAAGATCATATAACTTAGGCTGTGTAAATCTAGGCTCATCTCCTTCATTGTGACCATATTTCCTGTAGCACAATAAGTCTATAAAAACATCCTTATTAAATTCTTGTCTATATTCAGCAGCAATTTGTAATGTATGAGCAACTGCTTCAATATCATCACCATTTACATGAAAAACAGGACATAAAGTTACTTTTGCAATATCAGTACAATAAGTACTTGATCTAGCATCCAAATAATTAGTAGTAAAACCAACTTGATTATTAATTACAATATGTATAGTCCCACCATTTTTATAGCCTTTTAATTGAGCCATTTGCACAACTTCGTACATAACTCCTTGGCCAGCTATTGCTGCATCGCCATGAATCAAAATTGGTAATATTTTATTCTGATTCCCCTCGTATTTTTCATCAATTTTAGCTCTAGTTATCCCCTCTACAACTGGGTCTACAGCTTCTAAATGTGAAGGATTTGGAGATAGGTTAAGCTTTACATTGTTCCCATTAGTACATTTCTGAATAGATGTAAAGCCAAGATGGTACTTTACATCTCCAGCTATTAAATCATCTTCGTATTTTTTTCCTTCAAACTCTGAAAATATTTCTTTGTACGTCTTATTAAAAATATTAGCTAATACATTTAATCTTCCCCTATGAGCCATACCCATCACAAATTCCTCAACACCTAGAGAAGAACTATGTTCAATTAAAGTATCTAAAGCTGGTATTAATGATTCAGCTCCTTCTAAAGAGAATCTTTTTTGGCCAACAAACTTTTTATGTAAGAAACTTTCAAATGCTACTGCTTGATTTACTTTGTGGAGTAAATGTATTTTTTGTTTATTTGAAAAATTTGGCGTATTGGAATTATTATGTAATCTATTTTTAATCCAGCTTAATTTTTCTGGATTTCTTATATACATAAATTCAACTCCAATTGATTGACAATAAACAACATTAAGGTGATTAATTATTTCTGATAGCTTACTAGGCCCAATACCAATCTCATTTCCTGCTTGGAAGACTATATCTAAATCACTTTTTTGAAAACCAAAATTCTTATAGTCTAATGATGGCTTATGTTTCCTTCTTTCTCTTACCGGATTTGTTAATGTAAATAAATGTCCTCTTTTTCTATAAGCATCAATAAGGGTAATAACTTTAAATTCCTTTGGCAAATCATCTTGAGAGATTTCATTTTCATATGTTTTCTGAGCAAAATCAAATCCATGAAAAAAATGTTTCCACTCATTATCAAGATCAGCATCACCTGCGAGATACTTAGCATACATCTCTTCAATGATATTGATATGGGTAGCAGCTAAAAATGAAAACTTGTCCATAAGAGTTAATTAAATGTTTCGTAAAACTATTTAATTTAATTTAAATATAAATGATTTATTTATTCTTTAAATCTCTCTTTTCAACAGTAATTTTGCAAAATCAATTAAGTTATTCTTATTAGTGATAGAAAGATCTTCTAAATTTTTTTGAGCTTTATTATGATAGTGATTTATCTGATCTTTTATATGATCCAACACACCAACTTCATCAAAAATATTTTTAACTTCTAAAATTTTTTTATCATCATTTAAATTAGAAATTGAAAATAATTCTATTAATCTTTTTTCTTGTTGAGAATTAGCAAGAGATAATGATTCAAGATATAAATATGTTTTCTTATTAGAAATGATATCACCACCTATTTTTTTTCCAAATTTACTTTGATCACCATAGAGATCAAGCATATCATCTTGAAGTTGAAATGCTGTCCCAAGATTTAAACCAAATTTATACATTCGCAATGTATCTTCACTTGATGCATTAGCTATTATAGCTCCTATTTGGAAAGAAGCAGCAAGAAGTACGGAAGTCTTTTTTTGTATCATCTCTATATATTCTGAAATCTCAAGATCTCGGATTTGCTCAAAATCAATATCTAACTGCTGACCTTCACACACCTTAGTAGCTGTTTCTGAGAAAACCTTATATACACTAGCCTGTATGTTTAATTCCAAATCAGATAATAATGAATAAGATTGAACTAACATCGTGTCTCCAGAAAGAATAGCGATATTATTATCCCATTTTTCATGAACAGTTTTTTTACCTCTTCTCAACTGAGCTTTATCCATTATATCATCATGAATCAAAGTAAAATTATGAAACAATTCAATTGCTAAAGCAGCAGGTAATGCGTTATTATAATTTTCATTAAAGCTATGGTGTGATAATAATAAGGCTATTGACCTAATCCTCTTTGCCTCTAAAGACAAAATATATTTAATTGGATCATAAAGATTAGATGGTTTAGTAGGTAAAGTTAATTTACTTAGCTCATTATCTATGAGCTCTTTTAATGTTATAAAACTTCTCATTAATTTGCTATAGAAAGTAAATAATCTCCATATCCACTTTTTCTTAAAGGCTCAGCTAATTTTAGAAGTTGATCTTTATTGATAAATTTACTATAAAAAGCTGCTTCTTCAATACAACCGATTTTTCTTCCCTGTCTCTCTTCAACAACTTGAACAAATTGATTTGCTTGCATAAGAGAACTAATTGTTCCTGTATCAAGCCAAACCGACCCCTTTGACAAAACCTTTACATCAAGTTTTCCCTGACTTAAATAATACTTATTAATATCTGTTATTTCATATTCACCACGTGAAGATGGTTTTATTTTTTTTGCAATATCAATAACAGAATTATCATAAAAATATAATCCAGGAACCGCATAATTTGATTTTGGCAAAAGAGGTTTTTCTTCTAAAGAAATAGCTTTATTATTCTCATCAAACTCAACAACACCATATCTTTCAGGATCTGTGACATGATATCCAAAAACTACTCCACCTTTAATATTCGAAATATCAGATAGCAGTTTAATTTTCATCTGAAAGATGTTATCTCCAAGAATTAAACAAACCTCATCATCTCCAATAAATTCTTCTCCAATAACAAATGCTTGAGCAAGTCCATTTGGAACCTCTTGAACTTTATATGAAAACTTACATCCAAGACTTGAGCCATCACCTAATAACTTTTCAAACAATGGCAAATCAGTAGGTGTAGAAATTATTAGTATTTCTCTAATACCAGAATATATAAGAGTAGAAAGAGGATAATAAATCATCGGCTTATCATATATAGGCATCATCTGTTTACTCATCGCGATAGTTATGGGATGTAAACGAGTGCCTGACCCACCTGCTAGAATAATTCCTTTCATTTTAATTTTTTATTTTTTGGGATCTACGAAAGCACCCATTAATTTTTTTTCATAAGTCAAGATCAACGCAGGCAACAATAATAGATTTGAAAGCATAGCAATTAGTAATGTTATAGATACTAATAGACCTAAGGCAACAGTACCGCCAAAATCTGACGCAATAAAGATAAAAAAACCAAAGAATAATACAACAGAAGTATACAGCATACTTACCCCTGTTTCCTTTAGAGAAGCAAAAACAGAGTTTTTTATTGCTCCATTGTTGGAAATTAATTCTTGTCTATATTTTGCTAAAAAATGAATAGTATCGTCTACTGAAATTCCGAAAGCAATACTAAAAACCAAAATAGTAGAAGGTTTTAATGCTATTCCAAAGAACCCCATTATTGCACCAGTTATTAATAATGGGATTATGTTTGGAATTAATGAAATCAGAACCATTTTATAAGATGAAAACATCCATGCCATAAAAATTGAAATCAAAACAATAACTAAAAATAGGCTTATAAATAAGTTATTCAAAAGAAATTTAGTTCCTGTTAAAAGCACTTTAGTTGTTCCAGTTATAATCACATTATATTTGTCGGGATCAAAAATTGTTGAAATTTTAGGCTCAAGATCTAACATTATGTCATCCATTTCAGAGGCGCTAAGATCTTTAATTCTTAAACTTATACGAGCTTCTTGATTTAATGAATCAATCAACATATCTCTCATATTTAATGAAGAACTAGTATTTGAAATATAGTTAGTTAAGAAAATCTGTTCCTGATTATTTGGCAAATTAAAGTAAGTGGGATCATTATTATAATATACCTGCTTAGTATATTTTATAAAGTCAATATAAGATGACGGCTGAGAAAAATCAGGATATTTTGCAAGTAAAGATGAAAACTCTTCCATCTTTTTTAAATTATATGACTTAAATAAACCATTTTTTTTCTTAGTATCAACTAAAATTTCAAGAGGTAAAACTCCTTTATATTTATTTTCGAAATACTTTAAGTCTTTATATAACGCATCCCTTTTATTAAAATCATCACTTAGATTTCCAGTTAAATTCATTTTAGATAGTCCAAAGATTGAAAACAAAAGAGCAATAATAGTCACTGTATATATTGCGCTTCTTTTATTATTAACTAGAAATATTAAATAATCAACAATAGAAACAACCCATTTTCTATCTAGATGTTTAGTATGGTTAGGCTTTGGCGGAGAAAAAAATGAAAAGAAAATTGGGATCAAACACAATGACAATGTATATATGACTAAGATGTTTATTGAAGCAATCAAACCGAATTCTTGCAGTGACTGACTATTAGTTAGTAAAAAAGCAGCAAATCCTGTGGCTGTAGTTACGTTGGTAAGCAAAGTAATATTACCAATCTTACCAATCATAATCTTTAGTGACTTAATCTTATTATTGTTTTTTCTGTATTCATTATGAAACTTATTTATTAGAAAAATACAATTTGGTATACCAATGACTATTAAAACTGGAGGCACTAATGCGGTAAGTAGTGTAATTTTATAATCTAAAATCTCTATAAGTCCAAAAGCAAATATCACACCTAATACTACTACAATAACGGAAACAAACATTGCCTTAAATGATCTGAAAAATAAATATAGAATCAAGGAGGTAATAAATAGAGTCAAAAAAATAAAGAGTAAAATTTCCTTTTTCAAACTTACAGACTGTACACTTCTCATGTATGGCATGCCAGAATAGTGGATGCGTGTATTATATTTTTTAGAGTAAATTTCTGAAATCTCTTTAATTGAAAAAACAAGATCATCTCTATTCCTTGATATTACAATTTCACTATCTAAATCAATTAAAACTAAAGCGCCATCGTTATTGTCATTAAAAAAACCGTCATAAAATTTTTGCTTATTTAGTTCTCCAACAAGAGAATCTAAATTCTCTTGATTTAGCAGTGTTTTATCGAACCATTTACTTGTTTCAAATTTTTTCTCTTCCGAATTTTTTTCAAGTTTAGAAAGATTATTAACTGAAATTATATTCTCTACTCCATTAATTTTTTTTATCTCAGCACAAAGACTATCCCAAAATAAAAATCTATCAATATTAAAAAATAATGAGTCAGAGATTGCAATGGCCATAACTTGATTATTGCCATATTTATTTTGAAAATTTTGATTATCTAGAAAGACCTGATGAGAAGATGGGAGAATTTTTGCTCTTTCAACAGAATATTCAACATTTACAGCGTTCTGTGCCATAAAAAAAGTCACTCCAGCTATAAAAATTATGAATAAAACTCTAAACTTAATTATAAAACTTGACAAGGAGTTCCACATGATTTTCTAGTGTCTTTTAATAAATATTAAATAAAAAAACCTACAATTAAACTTGCATTATATCAGATTCCTTTGCAGAAAAAATATCATCAATTTTAACTGTGTATTCGTTAGTAATTGATTGAACACTTTCTTCAGCATCTCTAATAATATCTTCAGATACACCTTCTTTTCCAATTTTTTTCAACTCATCATTAGATTTTTGTCTAATATTTCTACAACTAATCTTAGATTTTTCAATCTCAATCTTCACTTGTTTGACTAAATCTCTTCTTCTTTCTTCTGTTAATGCAGGGACATTGATAATAACTTTTTCTCCATTATTTGAGGGGTTAAAACCAAGTTGAGCAGCAACAATTGCTTGTTCAATATCAGCAATCATCGACTTGTCAAATGGTTGGATTGTAATTGTTTGAGAATCTGGAGTTGTAACATTAGCCATTTGTGTTAATGGTGTAACAGAACCATAATAATCCACTACCACTGCTCTTAACATCTGAGGAGATGCCTTTCCTGCTCGAATTTTAGACAAACTTACTTCAAGATGATTTATACATTCTTGCATTTGCTCTCTAGCAAGATCTAAACAAAAATTTATTTCTTCGTTCATAATAATTATTTATAAAGTTACTAAGGTTCCAACATTAATTCCATCACATACCTTTTTTAAATTACCTGCCACGTTCATATTAAATACATTTATGGGTAATTTATTTTCTTTACATAATGTAAACGCTGTTAAATCCATGACTTTTAAACCTAAATCATATGCTTTATCAAATGAAATCTGATCAAACTTCTGAGCCTTAGAATCTTTCTCTGGATCTGCTGAATATACCCCATCAACTCTAGTTCCTTTTAAAATAATATCAGCCTCAATTTCAATTGCTCTTAAGGCTGCAGCTGTATCTGTAGTGAAATATGGGTTTCCTGTACCGGCGCCAAATATCACAACTCTGTTTTTTTCTAAATGTCTAATCGATCTCCTTCTAATATAAGGTTCAGCAATTTGCTCCATTTTAATTGCTGTTTGCAATCTAGTTTCAATCTTTAAAGATTCAAGAGCAGACTGTAAGGCCATTCCATTAATAATTGTTGCGAGCATTCCCATATGATCACCTTGAACTCTGTCAAATCCAGATTCTTCTGACTGAATACCTCTGTAAATATTTCCACCTCCAATAACAATAGCTAATTGACAACCTGTTTCGACAATTGATCTAATTTCTGAAGCATAATTACTTAATACTGAAGAATCAATTCCATATTGTTGATTACCCATCAAAGCCTCACCGCTTAGCTTAAGTAGTACTCTTTTATATTTCATCTTTAATTTTTTTATAAAAAAAAAGAGATTTTTAAAAATCTCTTTTCTTAATTTAATTAGACAAACCTACTCTTTTGAAGCAAGTTACTGAAAGCGAATCATGTTGATCTTTTAAATATTGAGCAACAGTTTTCTTACCATCTTTAATAAATGCTTGATTTAATAAAGTATTCTCTTTGTAAAACTTGTTTAATCTTCCAAAAGCAATTTTTTCTAACATTTCTTCAGGCTTTCCTTCCTGTCGTGCTAAATCTTTAGCAATTTCTAATTCTCTATCAATAGTCTCTTGATCAATACCATCTTTATCAACAGCTAAAGGGCTCATTGCAGCGACCTGCATTGCAACGTCTCTAGCTACCTGATGATCAGTTACAGCATTAAAGCCAACTAAAGTCGCTAATCTGTTTCCAGCATGAATGTAAGAACTTACCTGAACATCTTCAATTAGCTGTGCGCTAATTTCAATTTTCTCTCCAATAACACCTGTTTGCTCTAAAACCTTTTCAGCAACTGTCATTCCATCTGATAATTTTAAATCATGGATTTCCTCAGCAGAAGACAAATCAGCAGAAACGGCAGTGTCTAAAATATCTTGAGCGATATTGATGAAGTCTTCATTTTTAGCGACAAAATCAGTTTCACAGTTTAGTGAAATTAAAATTGCTTTACTATTATCATCATTATTCTTTGCAATAACTACACCCTCCATTGCTTGTCTATCTGCTCTTTTAGCTGCTACTTTTTGACCTTTTTTTCTAAGTATATCTACTGCCAAATCAAAATCACCATTAGCTTCAACTAGAGCTTTTTTACAATCCATCATTCCTGATCCTGTTTGCTTTCTTAACTTACCCACATCAGATGCTGAAATATTTGCCATTTTTCTAATATTTATTTAATTATTTTTTTGCTTCTTCTGAAATTTTCTTTGCTTTTTTTTGTTTCTCAAGTGCTTTCATATTTTGATCTTCAGCTCTTTCCTCAAGACCTTCTGCAACAGCTTTTGAAATAACCTCAACTATATATGCAATAGATTTTGAAGCATCGTCATTTCCAGGAATAGGATAGTGTACATTAGCTGGATTTGTATTAGTATCTGTTAATGCAAACGAACGTATACCCAACTTTGTTGATTCCTTTAAGGCAATATGCTCCTTATTAATATCAATAATAAAAATTGCTTCAGGCATACGATTCATTTTTACTATACTACCAAGATTAATCTCTAACTTTTCTCTTGTTCTACTAATCTGTAGCCTTTCTCTTTTTGAAAGTGAATCAAAAGTTCCATCAATCTTCATTTTATCAATTCCATCCATCTTTTTGATAGATTTTCTAATAGTTGCAAAATTGGTTAATAGTCCACCAGGCCATCTCTCAGTAATATATGGCATATCAAGTTTTTGGGCTGCTTCTGCAACTATTAATTTCGCCTGTTTTTTTGTAGCAACAAAAAGTATTTTTTTACCAGATTTGGCAATTTGTTTCATTGCTGCTGCAGCATCTTCAATCATTGCTACAGTTTTGTTTAAATCTATAATATGAATACCGTTTTGTTCCATAAATACATATGGAGCCATAGCAGGATTATATTTTTTCTTTAGGTGACCAAAGTGCACACCAGCTTGTAATAATTCTTTGAAATTTGTTCTTGACATGTTTACTTTCTTTTTTAAGTTTATTCAACTAACTAGTAAAAGCAATGGCTTGTCTAATTAGTTTAGATACTAAACAATTAATAATATTTTTATCTTTTAACCCACTGGAATTTCTTCCTTGCTTTTTTCTGACCAGGTTTTTTTCTTTCAACTACTCTAGGGTCTCTAGTAAGAAGCCCTTCAGCTTTTAAGGCTGGTCTGTTTTCTAAATCTAATTCACATAATGCTCTAGCAATTGCTAATTTAATTGCATCTGCTTGTCCTGTGTTACCACCACCATTTACGTTAACCTTTACATCAAATTTTCCTTCTAAATCTAAAATTGAAAAAGGTTGTAAAACTTTCTTCTGTAAACCTTCAACTGGAAAAAAATCTTTATAATCTTTCTTGTTAATAGTTATTGCTCCTTTACCTTTATTTAAATATATTCTAGCAACTGATGCTTTTCTTCTTCCTATTGTGTGAATTGTCTCCATAATTAAATTAGATCGTTTAAGTTAAGGTTTGTAGGCTTCTGAGCCTCTTTATCATGATCTTCCAAAGAGAAGATATAACAGTTCTTTAAAATTGCAGCTCCTAATTTATTTTTAGGCAGCATTCCTTTAATAGCATGTCTAACAACTGAGGCTCCATCCTTAACTAGCATTTCTTTTGGAGTAATTCTTTTTTGACCACCAGGATAGCCCGTATGACTAAAAATCTCTCTTTTTTCTAATTTGTTTCCCGTCATAACAATCTTTGAGGCATTTATAATAACAACATTATCTCCACAATCAGCATGAGGAGTAAAGTTTGTCTTATATTTTCCTCTTAAAACTTTTGCTATTTTAGAAGAAAATCTTCCCAGATTTTGACCTTCAGCATCAACGACAAACCATTTCTTATCAGCAGAAATTTTGTTTGATGACAATGTTTTATAACTTAATGTATCCACAATTTTTATTTTTTACTTTATTTAAAGGGGTGCAAAACTACACTTTTTTTATCTATTTCAAAACTTTATTAATTAATTATTATCTAGCACTCCTAACTCTTTTCCTACTTTTACAAAGGAGTTAATAGCATGGTCGAGATTTTCAATGCTATGAGCGGCAGAAATCTGCACTCTAATACGTGCTTCTCCCTTGGGAACAACTGGAAATGAGAATCCAATTACATAAATACCCTCTTTTAATAATTTATCAGCCATTAAACCAGCTAATTTAGCATCATAAAGCATTACAGGAACAATAGCATGTATTCCATCTTTTATATCAAATCCAGATGAAGACATTGATTCTCTAAAATATTTTGTGTTTTTTTCTAGCTTATCTCTTAAATCAGTAGATTTCTCTAAAATTTCCAAAACCTTAATCCCAGAACCAACAATAGAAGGTGCAAGAGAATTTGAAAAAAGATAAGGCCGTGATTTTTGACGTAACATCTCAATTATTTCTTTTCTTCCCGAAGTAAAACCACCCATTGCACCACCTAAAGCTTTTCCAAGTGTTCCAGTAATAATATCAACTCTGCCAAGAACCCCACAATGCTCGTGAGTTCCTCTTCCTGTTTTCCCTACGAATCCTGTAGAATGACAATCGTCTACCATAACAAGTGCATCATATTTCTCTGCTAAATCACAAATTTTATCAAGTTGAGCGATATATCCGTCCATAGAAAAAACACCATCTGTCACAATTACTCTATTTCTTTGAGCTTGAGATTCAATTAACTTAGATTCTAAATCTTGCATATCATTATTTTGATATCTGTACCTAACCGCTTTACACAATCTTACTCCATCAATAATTGAGGCATGATTTAATGAGTCTGAAATAATTGCATCCTCTTTTCCAAAAATTGGCTCAAACAATCCACCATTAGCATCAAATGCAGCTGCATATAAGATCGTATCCTCAGTTGACAAAAAAGAAGAAAGCTTTTCTTCTAATTTTTTATGAATATCTTGAGTACCACATATAAAACGAACTGAAGACATACCAAAACCATGAGTATCTAAAGCATCTTTTGCAGCTTGAACTACCTCTGGATGCGATGATAATCCCAAATAATTATTAGCACAGAAATTCAGTACTTTTTCACCCGTACTAACCTCAATTTCAGTGGCTTGAGGCTTAGTAATTATACGTTCTTTTTTATATAATCCTGCTTCTGAAATACTATTAAGCTCCTCTTGTAGTTGTTTTTTTAACTTTCCAATCATAATAGATTTTTTATGCTAGCAAAAGTAAATAAAAAGTAATGAAATTATTGCTTCTCCCAAATTGAATACGGACCGGCTGCCCCTACCTTTAAATTGCCATTTTTATAAAACTCAAAAAAACCTGTATTTGAAATAAATACACGATGTTTTTTTATAGGAAACTTACTGTTATTTGAAATCCTATTAAAGTAATATAATTTTGTAGAATGCTCATTGTCTTGCATTAAATATAAAATACTGTCTTTAATTCCAATTTCTAAAATTAAATTTTTAGAATAATATTTTGGAAACCACTGACTACTATCACCTTCAATCATTTTGTATGTTCCAACATATTTATTAGCTAAAGAATCGGTTATATTGTTAGTAATATTCTTAGGCACTTCAGCTTCAACACCAAGAAGATCATTTATTTCGTGATATAAATTAATAGCTTTTACTCTATGATTTCTAGCTTCAGAATATAAGAGTACGCTGGCATTCATTGTTTTTTGAACTAATGATTTATAGTAGAAATCATTTAAATAAAAATCTAATTGTTCCTCACTAATAATTCCCTCATATGAATCAATCCAATACCATTTTTTAAGACTGAGCTCATCTTTAATATCCCAAATCACTTCTTTGTACCTACTATTATATTCGTTAATTGTTTCAATTCTCTTATAAAAATTTTTAATTTTCTTGTATATATTAACATATTTATCAGGGACCTCTTCTTTCATATCTATCAATAAACTAAACCCTTCTAATGAAACATTAAAATTATTGTAATATTGAATTATTATTTCCCATGCAGAGGTTCCGTTCTTATAATAATTTCTATCTAATTTATTTAACATTACATTGTGACGCAATGAATCTCTTGAGCTAAATCCTGCTATAACATTGTCAGATGCAAACACATCACTCACCAAATCTTGCTGTACTAATCTCAGTGTGGCTTTAAATTGTTCTTCGTGTTTTTGAGTGGAATTCCATCGATCAATATAAAGTGCTAATAAAATTCCAACAACAACCATAAACAGCTCTGTGAAAGCTAATAATACCGTTGAATTTGTAAAAGAAACTTCTTTACTTTTTCTTAAACTAGAACCTATAGATTTGAAACGATTTGTAAGAAACTTAAGAAGGAGCACTACACAATTCCTTGATCTAACATCGCATCAGCTACCTTTAAAAAGCCTGCTATATTAGCTCCTTTTACATAATTCACAAAATCACCTTCTTTCCCATGCTCTACACATTGAGAATGAATATCGTTCATTATAGTTTTAAGCTTTGTATCTACCTCTTCACGAGTCCAATTCATCCGTAAAGAATTTTGAGACATTTCAAGACCTGATGTTGCTACACCACCTGCATTAGATGCTTTTCCTGGGGCAAATAAGATTTTAGCATCTAAAAAAACCTCAACAGCTTCAGGAGTTGATGGCATATTTGCACCTTCAGCAACACAGATACATCCATTACTAACAAGATTTTCAGCTTCTGATTTGTTTAATTCATTTTGAGTAGCACAAGGAAGTGCAATATCACATTTTAAACTCCAAGGTCTTCCTTCATGAAATTTACAACCATAATGATCAGCATATTCTTTAATTCTTCCTCTTTTAACATTTTTGAGATTCATTATAAAAGCTAATTTTTCAGAATTAATTCCGTCTTTATCATAAATGTAACCCGAAGAGTCAGACATAGAAACTACTTTAGCTCCTAGTTCTGTTGCTTTTTCACAAGAATATTGAGCAACATTTCCTGCCCCTGATATAACTACAGTTTTATTATCAAATGAATCCCCTTTTACAGCCAACATATTTTGAGCAAAATAAACATTACCATATCCAGTGGCTTCAGGACGTATTAAAGATCCGCCCCATCCCAAACCTTTACCGGTAAGAACACCAGTAAATTCATTCCTAATTCTTTTATACTGTCCAAACATATAACCGATTTCTCTACCTCCAACTCCAATATCACCTGCAGGAACATCGGTATTAGGACCAATATGTTTACAAAGTTCTGTCATAAAAGATTGGCAAAACTTCATTATTTCATTATCAGATTTTCCTTTAGGATCAAAATTAGCCCCCCCTTTACCACCTCCCATCGGCAAAGTAGTTAAAGCGTTTTTAAACACTTGTTCAAATGCTAAAAACTTTAGTATAGATAAGTTTACAGAAGGATGAAATCTTAAACCGCCCTTATAAGGACCAATAGCAGAATTCATTTCAATTCTATATCCTCTATTAACTTGAACATTTCCATTATCATCTAACCATGGCACTCTAAAAGTAATTACTCTTTCTGGCTCTACCATTCTTTCTAAGATTTTCATATTTTTAAATCTAGGATGATTATCTAATATTGGTAATACAGCCTCAGACACTTCTTCAACTGCTTGTAAAAATTCAGATTCTCCTGGATTACATTCTTTTACCCATGAGAGAAATTGTCTTACATTTTCTTCCATTTTATTTTTGTGTTTTAGTACTTTTTTAGTTTATAACCTTGGCAAATTTATATTTTTTTTATAAAAATCAAACTTTTAAAGTATCCATTTTGGTTTTTTATATTTGTAAGAATTATACTAGAGATTTAATGATAAGGCTTCTTACAATTTTATTTGCACTATTTTTTCTTAACACATACTCTCAAAACAACGAAGTTATTATAAAAGGAAATGTAATTGATAAAGTAACTTCAGAAGCTTTAATAGGTGTAAATATAATTTGTAATAATCAGGGGACCTCAACAAATATTGATGGTTTTTACGAAATAAAAATACCTTTTGGTAATAATAAAATTACTTTTAAATATATTGGTTATGAAAACCAAATCAGAGATATATCATCTAAAAAAGATTCAACCATAAATCTTAATATTAGATTATCCCCATCTTCTGAACAATTAAATACGGTCGTAGTATCATCAGGGAAATTTAATCAAAGATTAGAGGAAACTACAGTCTCTATGGAGGTAATCAAGCCTAATTTAATAGAAAATAAAAACTCATCAAATATTGAAACAGCTATGGAACAAATCCCAGGCTTAAATATTACAGATGGTCAAGCAAATATTAGAGGTGGTAGCGGATGGAGTTATGGTGCAGGAACAAGAGTTTTAGTTATGGTAGATGACATGCCTCTTATTTCAGGAGATGCAGGTCAAGTTCAATGGAACTTAGTTGCAACAGAAAATATAAATCAAGTAGAAATTATAAAGGGAGCATCTTCTGCATTATATGGGTCTTCTGCATTAAATGGAATAATAAATATTCGAACAGCATATCCAAAACAATCTGAAATTGATAAGAATCCTAATATCGGATATACAAAAGTGAATATTAATTATGGTGTGATTGATTTTGCCAAAAGATCTTCTCTAAATTGGTATGAGGGAGAAAGAAACACATTTAAAGGCATTGAATTCTTACAGGCAATAAAATATGATAATTTTGACATTTCATTTGGGGGTAATCTTTTTGAAGATGATGGTTATAGGAAAGATGAAGAAACACAAAGAAAAAGATTTAATATTAATTCCCTTTTTAAAAGCAAAAAATTCACGGGTCTTAGCTATGGTATTAATGCTAACTTTCTATTTGAATCAACTGCATCTGTAATTATATGGGATAGCTTTGACAGAGCATTTACGGCTCTAAACAATGATGTTTCAACAACTAGTGGGGATTCATACAATATTGATCCTTATGTAACTTATATAAAAGGAAATAATAGACATTCTTTAAGAACACGCTTTTTAAAAGTAATTAATGACAATGAATCTCTTGATAGTCTACTAGACAATGACAATACTTCTAAATCATACTACAGTGATTATAGGTGGCAAAAAAATATCAAGAAACACAATCTAAGTTTTACCTCTGGAGTAACTAATGAAATAATATTTGCAAGAGCAAAAATTTTTAAAGGAAATAATTACAGAAGAAATCACGCTATCTATAGTCAGATTGATAAAAAAATTGGAGACTTGAATATTTCGGTTGGTGGTCGGTATGAATATTTTAGCTTAAACTCTGAATCAAAACACATAATTAACGGAGATACCATAGATCATTTTGCTATTGGCAGCCCAGTATTCAGAGCTGGTCTTAATTATCAAATTGGAGAAACTACTTTCTTAAGGACATCTTGGGGGCAAGGATATCGTTTCCCGTCAATGGCAGAGCTATTTGTTTCAACAAATGCATCTGGTATTGAAGTTTATTCAAATCCAGAACTAAAGCCTGAAACAGGTTGGAGTGCAGAAATTGGAATTAAACAAAATATTAAAATAAGAAATTGGAATGGTTCAATTGATATCGCTGCATTCAATATGAGGTATAATGATATGATGGAATTTACATTTGGACAGTGGGGAGACCCACAAACAATGCCGTTATATGGACTTGGATTTAAATCAGTAAATATTGGAGCAACACAAATTAGTGGTTTAGAATTAAGCTTTAATGGCCAAGGAAAAATCACACCAAATATTAAAACAAATATTATTGGAGGTTACACATACATGAATCCAATTGCATTAAATCCAGACGAAGTATATACAGAAAGTATCGGAGAAATCTCAATCAATGGAGAAGTAATTGGTCCTGAGCTTACATACAATAACTCAAGCTCTGACCCTTCTATATTAAAATACCGATACCAACATATTGCTAAAATCGATGCTGAAATAACTTATTTTGATGATTATATTTTTGGAGGAAGTGTTCGTTATAATTCGTTCATGAAAAATATTGATAAAGTTTTTACTGATGAATGGCTAAACCAAGAATTAATACCAGGAATAAATGAGGCAAGAGAAAAATTCAAAAATGGAGATCTCATTTTTGATGTTAGATTAGGTTATAATTTTGATAAAAATTCCAAACTAAGTTTAATAGTAAATAATGTGTTTAATAAAGAATATATGAGTAGACCTGCTGATATGCAGCCTCAGCGAACTATAGCGATTCAATTAAGTGTAAAAATTTAAAATGAAGATCTTAGTTTTAATCCCAGCTAGATTAGAATCAACACGATTACCAAAAAAACCGTTAATCGAGATAAAAGGCAAAAGCATGATTGAAACTGTTTATAATCAAATAAAAAAATGCAAAAATGATTTAGATATAATGATAGCCACTGACAGTAAGGAAATTTATGATCATACAATACTTTTTAATGCAAAAACAATAATGACTAATAAAAATCATATTTCTGGAACAGATAGATGTAATGAAGTAGTCAGTTCTTTAAATATAGATTATGATTTGATCATTAACGTTCAAGCAGATGAACCTTTGATTAATCCTAAACAAATTGATAAGATAATTGATTCGTTTTCAGTTTGTTCAGATGATATAATTTCTCTTGCAAAAAAAATCACATCTGAAAAGGAAATACACAATCGAAATACAGTAAAAGTTAATTTTAATAAGGATATGTTTGCTACTGACTTTTACAGAGATTTAGAAAAAGAAAGTTTAAATTATTATAAGCATATTGGTATATACGCTTTTAAAAAGGGTATTCTTCAAAAACTTTGCGCTCTTAGTCCATCTGAGAATGAATTAAAGCTAAAATTAGAACAGTTAAGATGGATGGATAATAATTATAAAATTAAAATTTTAGAAACAAATTTTGAAAGTATATCCATAGATACAAAAGATGATCTGGATAATTTATTAAAATATTATAAAAAAGTAGGTAATTAATTATTCAACGAACAATTTTGTAACGTAAGATTTTTCTTTATCAATAACATTTATTGTATAGATTCCTTTAGAAAATCCACTTACATCTAATTCATATTGATTTGAAATAGTATTATCCATAAAACACAACTTACCACTTACATCATAAATCTTCAAACTTCTGATAAGATATTTTGACGCTATAAAAACTTTATCTACTGAAGGGTTTGGGTAGACATCAATAAAAGAACTTTCAAAGTTATTTACTTGAGAAGGTGTAACAAAAACAGCATGTGTTGGAGAGAAATTTGACAAACATGTTTCCTGAATATTCAGATTATAAAAAAAGTAGTGATAATTTGTATCTCCTGCATATGGAGAGTTATGGCCTGTTATACTAGCCAAAGTACCAAGAAGATATGGGTAAGAAGCACCTGAATTATTTCTATATAAATCTGTACCAGTTGTACTAACACCCAGCTCAATATTGTTCATCACAGGTAAATCAAAATCTAACATTAAAGTATTTAATCCTGTTTGAAGAAAAATTGTTTTATCCTCAATAATTTGACTGTTATTATCTCTTAGTTCAAAAGTTACATTTTGACTGGTCCCCGCATATACATCAACTGAAATCAATTTACTTTGTCTAAAACAATCAATAAAAATATGTCTATCATTATTATAAAAACCACCACCACCAATATTATTATTGATTGGACCTCCAGCTATTACAGGACCTCCATATTCCTGAGCATAATATGTTGCATTATTTGATAATAATGGTGTAGTATATGAAGATCCGCTTCCAACAGGCTGACTACCAACTGTGTCAGTATACCAGTTTACAGAACTACTTGTAGATGTTAATATGAATGTTGATGGGTTTACATATGAGGTGTCTCCAAATGTAATTGGAGGGTCGGCAAAATCTACAACTACAACTGAAGTTAAAAGAATTGAGTCTTGTCCTAATGCATTTGAAACAAATAAGGAGACATCATATGTTCCTTCACTTGTGTAAGAATGAATTGGGTTTTGTAAAGTTGAAGTACTACCATCACCAAAACTCCATAACCAACCACTAGGCTGACCATAACTATCATCTTGAAAACTCACTTCTCCTGAACATGAAAATGGATCATTAACAATAAAATCTGCAATAGGGGGAGCGGCGCAACTACTGTTAATTGGCTGTGCATTTACAGCAATATCTCTTCTTCCCCTACTGTCATTCTTTTTAGCGCAAACTGAAAACCACGAATCTAAAATATTGGGGTTAGGATTCAAAATTAAAGCAGATTGGGTAGTATTGCCATTGGAAATAACTGTTGTGATAGAATCCATATATTTTTGACCTAACATACTTACTTCATATGATGTTGCTCCGGCAACAGTTGTCCAATTAACATAGATAGAATCTGGACATATCCAATTAACTGATACATTAGGCACATCAAGTATTGTTAAATTAGCATCACTCTCGTCTATAACTCCATTTCTACTAATTCTTACTCTAACCTCATCAGAAATTACAGATGGTACCTGCCAATTATAAAAGTTTGTATTTATACTAGTACTTGATGTAATTGTTATCCATGATTGACCATTATCAGTTGTATATTCAAGAATAAAAGGAATAGAATCTTCGGTAGCATCCCATCTAATTAATTCAAATTCTCCAGGTACTAAACCTTCACCGCCAACTGGGTATGTTAATATTATATCTTCATAATTATATTCATATGTAAGCCAATAATCTTGAGGGCCAAATGGCACACTAGTACCATTTACTAAGAGATTATATATACCAGAAACTGGATTTTTTATAGTAATCTGTTCCATATTATTTAAACTATCAATTCCTCTAACAGCATTAGAATTTAATAATGATGAATTAGGTGTTGGGTCTAAAACCCACGGTTGAAAAACAGTTCCATTTGGAGAGGTTAATTGAATATCTAAATCATTTACTAATGCAATTGTAGATGAAGGGCTTGCTTCCTTATCATGCCAATACACCATAATTTTTAAATCTTTTATACCTGCTGGAACTATCAAATCATGATCATTATCATCACCTTGAGATACTGCCCCAGATTGGTAGTTAGATTCTTCCAACATTCTCAATCCTCTTAAGACATTTACCTCTCCCCAACCATGTTTAAAGTCTGGGCCTGGATTACCTATATCATCTGCAGAATTAAGCATAATACATTTCATTAAATCAGAAGGCGGATTTGCATTTCCGTTTAATTCTTTATATGCTTGATACAGTTGAGCCATACAGCCTGCTATTCCAGGACATGCCATTGATGTTCCAGTAAAACTTCCATAAGTATTATCAGTTAATGTTGAATTTACTGATGTTCCTTTTGCACCTATATCCGGCTTAATTCTTCCATCAGCAGCTGGTCCTCTACTAGAAGAACCTGCGAGATTACTAATCTGAGTTAAATTTGCAACACATATTACATTTTTTGCTTGCTTATGTCCGCCAGTTACATTACCCCATCCTGAGCCAGCGCCATAGCCACAATCAGAAGTACCATTATTTCCTGCCGAAAAAACATGTATTAGAGACGGGTGTTGATTTATCTGAGCGTCAAGATCTTCTGCTAACGAAGTGTAGCCCGCATTACAACCGTTACTATAAGACTTAGATGTAATAATCACATCATTGTTCTGATAGATTGTAGGAACGTCGTAATAATTATTATTACTACTTCCATATACATACAAAAAAGAACCATCAGCCATTCCTTTGGTTGTAGGGTCCAGATTTCCAGCCCCCATAATAGTTCCAGAAACATGATCTCCATGGTCATCATTAGAATTAGAGCTACAGCCTATACAAAAAGATTGATCAAGACGCCCTTGCCTATCAATATGTGGTCCAACTAATCCATCATCTTGCATCATTATATTTATTCCCTCACCATTATATTTTTTCCCTCCAACATATTGTGTATTGACTGCATTTGACCTGTGTAATGTTTTTGCTGTTTTATTTTCAGGAACTGATGGGGGGTCAATAGGCTCAATAAACCATACATCATTAATTTCAGAAATTATATTAAGATCTTCTGCGTTAATCTCTACAGTTATTGATTTATACAATTCGTTTTCATACTTTAATATGTAATTTACACTTGCTAAATTTTCTCTGTAAGTACTGAAATCATAATCTTTATAAAACAGAATCTTAATAGTTAACCTATCACCATTCAAAGCCCAATCAGGATATTTTCCATCGTTAATTTTAAGATCTAACTTGTGCTTAGGAAGAACATTTAAAACATTAATAAGATTAGAATTATTTAAACTATTAATGTTAAAATTTTGTGGGAAATTTACAAGGTAAGTATTCTTTGGTATGTACTCTAAAAAAGAAAGGCCAATTAAAGTTAAATTTTCTTTTTCTTTATCCGTTGGAATATTTTTCAGAGTTAAGAAACAATAATTATTTTCTAGTGAAAGATTTAGCTTCGAACTGTCGCTTAAATTAATTTTTCCAGATTTTAAATTGATATATGTCTGAGATATAGCACTAAAACAAAAGGAGTAAAATAATAAAATTAAAAGGTGTTTTTTCATATTGTAAAGATAATGATATTTATGTTATTTTTGTGTAAGTGAAAAATTCAGTCGAATATTATATTTCTCAACTATTATACAAGAATGATTGTGTAATAGTAATGAATTTTGGCGGGTTTGTTTGCAGCAGTATCTCTGCAAATCTTAATAAAAAAACTGGCATACTAACTCCTCCAAATAAATCTATTTTATTTAATTCTCAATTAAAAGATAATGATGGGCTTCTTATAAATCATATCGCTCAATCAGAAGGCATATCTCAAGAAGATTCAAAAATCAATCTTCTGAAATTTGTTGAACAAAGTCTTAAAAATTTAAATAAATTTAAGTCATGTCGCTTTGAAGAAATTGGTTTATTCACACTAAACAGCGACAAGAATATAATTTTTACACAAGATTTAAAAACAAATTATAACCTTAATTCTTTTGGATTTCAAGACATTATAAATAATAAAATAACAAGAGGTAATTCTGAAATAATTGAAGAGTCTTTAAAGCTTATTAAGAAAAAAAACAATTTCACAACAAAAAGGTTACTAAAAGCTGCAGCAATTATTATTCCGTTAATTGGAATATCATTTTTAAGCATTACTCAAGAGGATAGAATTAATAATATTTACACACAAATTGCAAATGTTAACCCAATATCATTTAAAAAAGATAACGTAACTGTATTAAAAGACCAAGGCAACAAAGAAATTAAAATTAAACAAGAGATTCAGCCTGAAATTATAAATAATGAGGTGTCTCAAGTTTTTAAAGAAGTTATTATACCAAGTCAAAAATTCTACATTATAGCCGGAGCCTTCAGCATAGAAAAAAACGCAAATAAACTCAAGAATAGACTTAACTCATGGAATTACAATTCAAGCATAATTAAAAATGATAAAATGATGCGAGTTAGCTATGATAGCTTTGACAGCAAAGAACAAGCTTTAATTTCATTGTCAAAAATTAGGAAAGAAAATCCACAAGCCTGGATATTAACAATATGAACATTAAACATCCAAAAGAATCTCGTGCTATATTAACTGAAATAGTACTTCCAAACGATACTAATAATTTAGATAATTTAATGGGAGGAAGATTGATGTATTGGATGGATATAATTGCTGCAATAGCTGCACAAAGACATTCAAATAGAACTTCTGTTACTGCATCTGTAAACAATGTCAGTTTTAATAATCCAATCCCAAGAGGAAGTGTTGTAACAATTGAAGCAAATATATCTAGATCTTTCTCCTCATCTATGGAGATTTTTTTAGATGTATGGGCAGAAGACACGCTTTCTGGGGAAAAAACAAAATGTAATGAAGCTATATATACTTTTGTAGCTGTAAGTAAATTAGGTAAACCCGTAAAAGTCCCAACCGTTAAACCAGAAACAGAAATCGAGCAAGAAAGATTTGACGGCGCACTAAGAAGGCGTCAATTATCTTTAATTCTTGGTGGAAAAATGCAAGCAGAAGACGCTACTGAATTAAAAGCATTATTTTCTAAGAAATAAATCTCAATATTTTTTTTATCAAATTTTCATCAACCTCTATGTGTTTGATACATCCATCTTTGGAATACCGACACGAATCTCCATGTTTTGAGCATTGTCTTTTAGAATTAGGAGAAACAATTAGCAGTGATTTTTCTTCATTTACATATGGATAAAAACCCATATCGGGCTTTGTACATCCCCAAAAAGAAACTATTTTTTTATTTAAAGCAGCACCTATATGCATCATACCTGTATCATTAGAAAACAAACAAAAAGAATGTTTAACAATTAGAGCAGATTGATCTAAATCTAAGACCCCACAAAAATTTTTAATCTCTAACTCTTTACAGTTTTCTTCAATTAAGTTACCTGTAGATTTTTCTTCTTCTGATCCAATTAATACAATTAGGAAATTTAATCTTTCAGAAATTTTAGTGATTTGATATGCTGAAATTTGTTTTTGAATTTGAGATCCACCAATAGCCCACGCAATATATTTCTGATTTAAATCAAAATCTAAAGAAACTTGATCATCAATATAATATTCTAGGCCTTTACCATCATTTTTTACATTTAAAAAAGATATTGTGTCTAGGTATCTATCAACGACGTGTTTATTTTTAAGCAAGTTTATTCCAAAATTCCTAAATAGAAATTTCTTAAAATTTGATTTTACATATCTCTTTACTGTAAAACCCAAAGAAATTAAAAGTGAAGATCTTAAATTATTATGAAGATCAATAACGTAATCATATTTCTCTTTTTGAAGATTCTGTCTTAATTCTAAGATTGAATTTTCAATACTATAAAGCTTATTGATATTTGGGTTGTTCTTTAATATCGATGAATACTCTTTTTTAGTTAAATAATGAACCTCAGCATTTAACTGATTTTTTAAAATTCGAAGCACAGGTGTGGTTAAAACAATATCACCAATTGAACTAAATCTTACAACAAGTATTTTGAGCGACTTTGACACAGATGTAAAACTAAAGAAATTAACTAATATTGCATAATGAACTTTATTGACACCCACACTCATCTTTTTGCGTCAGAATTTAATGATGATATAGATATTGTTGTAAAAAACGCCATAAATAGTGGTGTGTCAAAAATGCTATTGCCAAATATTGATTCAACAACAACAAACAATATGCTTCAGCTTTGCAATAAATATCCACAACATTGCTTTCCTATGATTGGGCTACATCCTTGCAGTGTGAAAAAAGATAATATTGAAAAAGAAATATTACATGTTGAAGAAATGCTAAATAAAAATAAATTCATTGCTATTGGAGAAATAGGCCTTGATTTATATTGGGATAAATCAACCTTAAGCTTTCAAAAAGTTGCATTTGAATTACAAATAAAACTAGCAAAAAAACATCAGTTACCCATTGTGATTCATGTGAGAGACTCATTCAATGAAGCTATTGAGATTGTTGAAAAACTTAATAATGAAAGTCTATCAGGCGTATTCCATTGTTTCACTGGTAATATTCAAGAAGCCAAAAGAATAATTAATCTAGAAAATTTTTATTTGGGAATTGGAGGAGTGGTAACATTTAAAAACGGAGGAATAAACAAAATAATAAATCAGATTAGTTTAGATAATATTATACTAGAAACTGATTCACCATATCTAACTCCTACGCCTTTTAGAGGAAAACGAAATGAAAGTAAATATCTAGTAAATATTGCACAGAAAATGTCAGAGATATATGAAATTGACATTAATGAAATTGCTAATAAAACATCTAGTAATGCAATAAATTTATTTAAAATATAATGAAAAGGATTTTACTAATATATACTGGGGGAACAATTGGTATGATTCAAAAAAATAACTCCTTAAGCCCTTTTGATTTTGATGATCTTAAAAATGTAGTGCCTGAAATTAAAGATTGTGGCTCTGATGTTCAACACATTTCATTAGAAAACCCAATAGATTCATCAAACATGAATATTAAAAATTGGAATAATTTATCTAGCTGCATATATAATCACTATGATCAGTACGATGGATTTGTAATATTGCATGGGTCTGATACTATGGCCTACACGGCTTCAATGCTAAGCTTTATGTTTAAAAATGTGAACAAAGCAATCATTCTAACTGGATCACAATTACCTATTGGAATAAAAAGAAGTGATGCGAAAGAGAATCTTATTACATCAATTGAAATAGCATCTAGTGGAATTATTAAAGAGGTCTCTGTATATTTCGAATATCAACTATTTAGAGGTAATCGAGTGGTAAAAGTTAATGCTGATAATTTTGATGCTTTTAAATCTCCAAACTGTCCAATTCTTGCTCAGGCTGGAGTTAAAATAAAATATCAAAAACAATATCTTAGTACCGGTAGTAACAAAAAACTGAAATTATTTCCAAAAATCTCTAATGATGTAGCTATTCTAAAAACCTTTCCTTCAATAAATAAAATTTTTGTTAAATCAGTTCTAAATTCATCAAAAGGAATAATTCTTGAATCATTTGGCTCAGGAAATGCAACAACAGAAAAATGGTTTTTAGAAGAACTAGAGTCTGCTATCAATAAAGGCAAAATCATAATTAATGTATCTCAATGTCTGTCGGGAAGTGTTAGGCAAGGAGACTACCAAACAAGTCTTATACTAAAAAAAATAGGTGTTATTAGTGGTGGTGATATGACAACGGAAGCTGCACTAACTAAGCTCATGCATCTTTTAGGACAAAACTATTCTAACGACAAAATTAAAAAGGAAATTACATTTAACCTTAGAGGAGAGATTACTATTTAATTTTTAAATTCGCGCATTATTCTGGTGAGGTGGCCGAGTGGCTTAAGGCGCACGCTTGGAAAGCGTGTAAACGGGAAACTGTTTCGGGGGTTCGAATCCCTTCCTCACCGCATATTTTTTAAATTATGTATAACTTTTTAATAAAAAAGCTATATATTTGTCATATAATTAAAAAATATGAAAAATTTAAAAGATATAATATTAGTTTATTACCCAATAATCATTGCATTTATTGCAATGATGTATTCCATTATTTTAGGTCTCACTGGTGATTTTGAATCTGCTCAATATTCTGCTCATTGGCCAGCTACTATTCTTCTATTTGCAATTGCAATCAGACAAAGAAGAAATAATTTCTTTAACAAAAACAATTAATTATGCTTTCTCTTTCAATGTTTATTATTGGAGCAGTAATATTTACACTCTACATAATTGGTTTAATTTATATGATAAATTGGGGGCATGATTCACAGAAAAGAAAGATGGAAAATGACCCGGAAATTAAAAATAAAAAATAATGTTTGGACTATTCAAAAAAAAATCTGAAAAAAAAAAATTATTAGATTTATATAATAAGAAAAAAGAGCAGGCTTTTCATCTTTCCAAAACTAACAGAAAAGAAAGTGATAAATTAGAAAAAGAAGCTAATGACATCTTAATAAAGCTTGATGAGATTGAAAAAAAATCTTAAAGGATGTTATTGAAAATTGATAAACTTCACGCTTATATATTTTCTGATAGCAATTTAAAATCATTTGAAAAGTTAATTCTCTTTCTTGCAGTTGGAGGCTTTATATTACATTTGGCTCTAATCTATCTCAACTTAAATTACGATATAAGTTTACTAAAAGGATTAGATGATTTACTTAGAAATCCTATTTCTGCTCTATACACACCGTTCTCATTTATTCTTATCTACGAAGCATTTCTTCTAATTTATTATTTCCCAAGATCTTTCACAACTTCAATTGCTAAGGAATATGAAATCATCTCTCTTGTAATGATTAGAAAAGTTTTTGGCGACATCCCAATGTTAAATTTCAAAGAAGGAATTTTAAATCAAGCAGGCTTAGTACTCCTTTATGATCTACTGGCAATTCTTATAATTTATTATTTAATCCACTTATTTAAAAAAACAATTTTAAATATCCCTAAAAGAAAGCCTACCATAAATATAAACCGTTTTATAAGTTACAAAAAAATGCTAAGTATTGCTTTATTACCAATATTATTACTCTTGTGTGTATCAAATTTATACGATTGGAGTTACGCAGTTTTTGTAACTCAAGAATTTTTAGAAAATGTAAATTATATTTTCTTTATTGACTTCTTTACAATATTAATATTAGTAGATGTTTTTATTCTTTTAATATCGTTTCAATATACTGAAAGGTACTCTCAAATTTTAAGAAATACAGGATTTATAATATCAACAATTTTACTACGTCTATCCTTTAGTGTTAGTGGAATTTCAAGTCTAATACTATTACTATCTGGTGTAGTTTTTGGACTAATAATACTTAAAATTTATCAAATATCAGAAGTGGAATTAAAACAATGAGAATAGCTTATCTCCTATTAAATAACCCCCAGCCAATACAATAGGATATAAAACAAATAACCAAAGACAACTGAAAAATCCGACATTTTTAATAGAGTCAAAAGGATCGCTAAAAAAATTAGGTCCAAAATCATACCAAGTACTTAAACCTATCTTATCTACAAGAACATTTGCAATAATAGCAATAAGCAAAATAGATATTCCAATTATATAAATTCTAAGCATCTTTTTTCTTATCCCAAAACATAGAAAGCGGAACTATAAACAACAAAAAAAATAATTTTTTTGTACTAACACCAATAAAAACAATTGCTAAGGCGATTAATATTAAGATCCAATTTTTCATAAAAATTCATTTTTATAATGTACAAATATATTAATCCATATCAATCTTGAGTAATGATAATTAAGAGGGGCAGATAGAAGAATAAAAAATATGACAAAAAATATTTGATTAAATATATTTATTTCTGGAAAAAGAACACTTGACAATCCCCAAAGAAATAACATAATAGCTACACCAATTGCGTAGCTCACATACATTGCACCATACCAAAAACCAACCTCTAGTTCAAACAACAACAAACAATTAGAGCAGCACATATCATCTTTTTCTTCCTTATTAAATATGTTTTTAAATGGATTAGTATGTTTCCAAAATTTCCCAGAGTGACATCTAGGACATTTATTAAATAAAATGCTATAAAACTTACTTCCCTTACTTATAAATTTCATTCTTATTTTTTAAGAAAACTTGATATTGTAGGGTATTTATACTTGTATCCTGAATCAATCAACTTATCTGTTTTTAAATGAAGGCCTCCTTTAATCACTTGACTTCTTCCTCCTAAAATTATTTTCATTAAAAATAAAGGAATAGGAAAAATAAGAGCATTTTTAAATATATATTTTTTAATCTCACGAATCACCTCAAGTTGATTTTGTTTATTAGGAGCTGCCATATTAAAAGGGCCAACTATATTTTGATTTCTTAAAGCATAAGTAATAAAGCCACATAAATCATCAATATGTATCCAAGAATAGGCGAGATTACTTGGAAGAAAAACTGAAGTAATTCCAAGACGCATTGGAAGTAATGTTACCTTTAAAAATCCAGAATTCAAATCCATCATTAATGAAATCCTAAGATTAACAATTCTTGAACCTATCTTTTCAAATTGATTAGCAGCCGCCTCCCAATCAAATGACAATTTAGCTAACCAATCTTCTCCTAAAGGACTGTTTTCATCAACATCACTTTCAACACCAAGACCATAGTATCCCATTGCTGATGCCCCAATAAAAGTTTTTATGTTTACACCTAAACTCCTGCACTTATCAAATAATAAATTTGCTGTATCAACTCTACTGGAATGCATTTTTTCTTTATTTTTCTTAGACCAGCTATTCATTATATTAAAACCACATAAGTGAATTATGTGACTACATCCTAATAATGCATTCTCATCAACATAATTATTTTTAACATCCCAATAATAAATAGAATGATTATCAACTGATTTTTTATTTGAGGTCAGATATATAAGCTCATAGTCATTTTCAAGAAAAGATCTTAGACGTTGAGCTAAAGCCCCATTATAGCCAGTAATAAGGATTTTATCCTGCATATTTTCTATTCTTCCAATAGCTTAAATAAGTCATCTAAGTTTGGAGAAAGAATCATTTCAATTCTTCTATTTTCACCCCTACCCTCTGATGTTTCATTTGATGAGATAGGCACAAACTCACTTCTACCTGCTGCAATTAACTGGGTTGGATCAAGATTAGTATTTGACGTTAATCTTTTTACTACTGATGTTGCTCTCATTACACTAAGATCCCAATTATCTTTGACTAAACCTCTTCCACTTAGCGGTATACTATCTGTGTGACCTTCAACCAAAATCTCCAGATCTTTTTGATACGATAGAGCATCAGATAATTTATCTAAAGCTTGTCTTCCTGTCTGATTAATTTCATATTTCCCAGATGCAAATAACAAATCTTCTTCTAATGAGATATATACCTTTCCATTTCGTTGTTCGATTGTTAGACCATCCCCCTCTAAACCAATTAGGGCTTTTGATATTTTCTGTTTTAGTGCAGTAACCATAGAGTCTTTTCTATTAATTATAGCTTCAAGCTCCGCAACTCTTAAAGAGCGTAGCTCTAATTCATTTTGAGAATCTAATAATTTCCTTTCTTTTTCTTCTAACTCTAATGTTGATTTATTTAACTGGTCTTCTTTAGCAAAAAGTTCAGATTGAGTAGTTTCTAACTGATCAAGAAGTTCCTTAGTTTCTTTAGCTTTCTCTGCCATATACCTACTACTTTTAGAAGTTAATAAATCATAAGTAGTACTTAAATCATCATACTTTTTTTGACAGGCAACCAAATCATTATTTAATGCTATTGAATCTTTTCTTAATTGTTCAACTAAAGCATTTAGATTAGTAATGTTACGCTCTTTATCATCAAGATTTTCTCTTAACTCAAGAATTAATTTTTCATTTTTAGTGAGATTCTTTTTAGCAATTTCATGCTTGTCTAATAGTTCATTATATACTTTTGGAGTAATACACGAGCTTATAAGAAAAATACTTAAGATGATTAATGATATTCTAGACATAACTTTTTTTATTCAAAATTACAAAGTATGAAGCCTAGCATTTAGTAGCTATATAATACTTATTAACAAGAAAGTATAAATTAATTGATGATAATCTTTTGAGAAACTAATTCATTACCTACCAAAATTTGTAAATAATAAATTCCGCTATTAAAATTAGAAATATCTAGGCTAGTTGATAATCTATTAATTTCATCTACGCTTTTTACTGTCTTACCAAGATTATCAAATAATTTGATAGCAGTTATACTATTATTTTCAAATTTAATGTTGATATGGTTCGAAGATGGATTGGGGTAAATATGGCAAGACATATTTTTAATTTCCTGTAAACTACTAGGTATTGCAGAAATCTTTGAAACTCCAGTAGTAGTTGCTACCCAAACATTATTCTGAGAATCAATAGCGAGACTCTTTACATTAGGACCAGCAATCCCATCGCTATGATCAAAATCAAACCACTGACTTCCATCCCAATAAGCTACTCCTCCTTCTGCTAAATATCCAACATAAATAGTAGTCCATATTCTTCCCCACGAGTCTTTTGCAATTTCTGTTACTGGGTTTAAAGTATCTGGAGGAGGCAGTGTATACATTATAGTGTGAAAAGTAAACTGATTAGCTGTAGAATTCATAACTGTCATCCCATCTTGGGAGCCTAACCAAATATTATTGCTATTATCTACTAAAACAGAAGTACTATAATTACTAAGCAAACCATTATTAGCCGAATAATTTATAAAATTAGTTCCGTCAAAATGAGCTAAACCATCTAAAGGTGAGGCAAACCATATGTCTCCATTATCACTAAAAGATGTTGCACACACTCCACTAATTGGTAAATCTGGTGAATTATATGATATCCAGTTACTTCCATCAAAAACACTAACTCCGGCAGAAAAAGATGAATGTGAAAACCAAAGATCTCCATTTGGAGCTTCATCAATACTTGTCACCTTATTATTAGCTAAACCATCATTTGTTGTAAAGGGTAACCATGTCATTCCGCTTACTCCAGAATGTAACTTATTAACTCCATAATCTGTACCAATCCATATATCTCCATTAGTTGTAGCAGTAATTGCTTTAATATCATTTGAGAGCATTAAAGGGTATGATGATTGATCATAACTTGTCCATGAACTCCCATCAAACATAGACACTCCAAAAGCAGTTCCAAACCAAATATTATCATTGGGATCTACAGCTACACACTTTACATAATTATTTAGTAATCCGTCCGCTTCTGAATATGAAACAATAGTTTGAGAAGAAGAATGAAAAAAAGCTAAAACCAAAAAAGAAAAAAGAAAGTATTTCAGAAAACGCATTATTTTATTTTGATAAGCTTTACTGTTGATTGTAAATTATAAAAATGTAAGAAATACAACCCTTCATGCCAAGATGATGTTTTAATAGTAGTTTCAAATTTCGAACTATATATTTTTTGACCTAAAGCATTAGTTATATAATAATCCTTTTCACTAACTTTTAGATTATCCTTAAATGGATTTGGAAAAGCATAAAAAGAATTATCAGAAAAAATATTTTCATTTGCAGTTGGGGTATTGTTACCATTAAAAGTTGGTGCAAGCATTGTAAAACTACCAATTCCATTAGGAGATCTACCATATGAAATATCATCAAGCTGTGGGTAGATAAACTCTGCATCAACAATACTGGAGTCACTATTTGAAAGGATTAACTGTTCTCCTAAATTAGAAAGCTTAAAATTTGCGTGATTATCTCCTGTATTTCCATCTTCGTCAGCCCAAATAATGAAATAAGAATTAGGATTTATAACTACATTTGGCAAGTCCCATTTGTCAAGATTTAATGGGTTATCAGAAAATAATAATCCATTAGTAGAAATGGGTGTAGAAGAATTATTATACAATTCAATCCAGTCATCATAATCTCCAGTTTCATCCATTTCAGTAGAAACATTATTCGCCATAACCTCATTAATAACTAGACTTGCCTGATTTATTGTAGTCTTCACATTATAAAATTCATATGCTGCTCTTTTAGGTGAGAAAACACCCTCATCACTATTATCTGCATATAAATAGTAATCAATTGAATTACTACAATTATTAATTATCACTCCAAATAGTCCATCATTAGCTGCCCCATCATTATGGTTACCATCATCATACATTTGTACATTTTCAAAAGGCATGTTTTCTCCAAATCTATATGCAAGCATTGCATAAGACGCATCTTGTATTTGCGCAGTTATAGTTAAATCACCTCCAAAAAACTGATTTGAGTTGGGTAGGGTTTGAATATTTGAAATACTAGGCTGAACAAATCCAGACCAGTAATTTGAAAGATATGTGGTCCTCGCATCCATTAACTGTGATAAGCCTGGGCAAATAGAACTTGGAATTGTCACTTGATTATTAAGATTATCTAAGAAATCATTATGAGAGTAGAATTTGTTTGGGTCGTTTTGGACATCATTTGAAATCAGTGTCTGTAGGTATTGAGCTCGAGAAATATAATTTTGATTTGAAAAATGCTCTTCAACGATAGTTCTCATATGCGCTAGATACATTCTTTGTCTCCTACTATCGTCAAGCAAATTAGTTATCAATGGTCTCGGTGATAAAAAACTATTTGTCAAAAATCCTAAGGGATCTATACTTTGTGCCTGAGAAATATCAAAACCATTAAAATAAGCTTGAGTGGCATCGGTTAATCTAAAACCACCAAAAGACATATTCAAATCCCAAAGTATAGGCTGAAATTGATTTGATAAACTTTTATATAGATAATAGTTCTGACTGTAACCAACATAAGAATCAAAATTAATTAGAGTGTAATTAAAAGCATGCATCCAAAGCGCTCTGTCAATATTTAATACATTATCTAAATTGTTTGAAGAGTTATTTAAATTATCAATTAAAGTATATAATTCGTTCCAGCCGTTAGCAGATTTTAAATCATAATAATCATAATAAAAAGAACTATCATTTCCATGAGTATTACTAAGATTAGAGTTTTCACCAGAAGGCTGAAGATTCAATCCGCTAGGGTTACATTTAAATAGTGGGGAATTAACCGTAGAAAAATGTTTGTTTGTAAACTTATCATTAATTGCTTCAACATTTACATATAAACCCCATAAGCTATCATTGACGTAAACATTTGCAAAGTTTGCTCTAGGGCTAGGAATATAATCTCTGGCAATTTCATAAGAAAGAACCTCTCTTAAAAAAGAAGGATCTTTAATGACATTCGACAATTTAATTTTTTCAAAGCCCTCATGGTTCTGATTATTATCAATATAATCTAATTTAATATTAAACGGATTTTTGACTGTGTTTATAGATACAGAACTAAAGCCTTTATATCTAACACCAACACTATCATACATACTACCTTCAATTTCTACGCTTGCTATCAGCCTCTCCTCCAAGCCGTCTAAATACAAACTGTCTAATAGGTGATCCCAGTTAGGTTGTGTAAAGTATAATTTAATCTCACGTATGTTATCAACATCATAAAAATTCTGTGAGAAAGAATTCCATGATAGTAAAGCTGATAGAATAAAAATTATTGGTTTTCTTTTCATTTACTTTATAAGTGCTACTTTAAACGTTTCTATTTCTTCATCATCTACAAAAATACTAAAATGATAAATTCCATTAGGTTGATTAGCCAAATCAATAGATGAAGATGTGATTCTATTAATCATCTTAATTTCTTGTCCAAGTTGATTTCTAATTTTAAGCTTTACATTATCAATATCATAAAATGGGAAATCGATATTCACAAAACCATTAGTCGGGTTTGGATAAATTGACAAATTTTGATCATCAAAATTTAAAACAGATGTTGAAAAACATGAACTTGTAGCAGTAGAATTCATGTATGGTTCTAAAGCAATAATTGCTGGATGCTCACATTCATAACGAAATGCTTTTTGCGTGTCTGCATTATATGGCCCCCAAATAATTGTACCGTTTTGATCAACTTCATACATTACTCCAGCACCACCTTGACCACCAGATGCGTTAACAAAAATATTTCCATTTGACATCCGATCAGAAGCAGACTGACCAGAGGCAGAGTATGCACAAACATATCTTGTTGAATAGGATACGGGACCAAATGCTTGGCCATTTGCTCTATAATAATTATATACATTTGACGGGTCTATTGGAGTTTCAATTCCATCAACAGTCGATTGATTACTGGATACTCCTGAGTTATTAAATACCTGTAAGAAACCACCATTAGGCCTACCGTCATCAGTTATCCATCTAACATCATGTACAGCTGCTGGAATAATTTGATTTCCAGTCATGTTATAGTTGGAAGGATTTCCCCATCTATATAAAATATCTCCACCCATACCAGAGTTTCCTCCTGAGTGAGATGCTGCCTCAGCAGTAGTTGTACTATGGTCTATTATATATATTTCACTAGCAAATCGTGAAGAAAAAGCAATTTGATCTAAATCTTCATTATAATCGACTCCATTAACATGAAACCAATCACCACCACCCCCTACAGTTCCACCTCCACCTCCTGAAGTTATCATATTTATGTCTATAAGTTGTGGATTATCTGAAATCACACCATAATTAGGTTTGGATGGATCAGTATCCTGAATTAAGTG